>Ga0182004_10000331_pt1 | contig 26918 bp, 24 predicted proteins | sample Sormic07211540_1_FD_120479 | JGI IMG/M metagenome (GOLD analysis project Ga0182004, IMG submission 120479) | Endophyte microbial communities from Sorghum bicolor roots, Mead, Nebraska, USA - 072115-40_1 MetaG | ecosystem: Host-associated > Plants > Roots > Unclassified | place: USA: Nebraska...
CGACGACGGTGTTCCGCTCGACGCTCCCGGACATCGCGATCCCGGACCACCTCCCGCTCCACGACTACGTCCTGGAGCGCCTGGCGGAGCGCCGCGACCGCGCGTGCCTCATCGACGGCGCCACGGGGGAGACGCTCACGTTCGGCGACGTGGACCGCGTGTCGCGCCGCGTCGCGGCGGGGATGCGCGCCGCGCTCGGCGTCCGCAGCGGCGGGACGGTGATGCTGCTGCTCCCAAACTGCGTCGAGTTCGCGCTCGCGTTCCTCGCGTGCTCCCGCCTCGGCGCCGCCGCCACCACGGCCAACCCGCTCCACACCCCGCCCGAGATCGCCAAGCAGGCGGCGGCCTCCGGCGCCACCGTCGTCATCACCGAGCCGGCGTTCGTCGGCAAGGTGCGGGGGCTCGCCGGCGTCGCCGTCGTCGCCACGGGCGACGGCGCCGAGGGCTGCGTCTCCTTCTCCGAGCTCACCGACGCCGCCGCCGACGACGACGGCTCGGCGCTGCCGCCCATCGACGTGGCGAACGACGTGGTCGCGCTGCCCTACTCGTCCGGCACGACGGGGCTGCCCAAGGGCGTGATGCTGTCGCACCGCGGGCTGGTGACCAGCGTGGCGCAGCTGGTGGACGGCGACAACCCGAACCTGCACCTCCGGGAGGACGACGTCGTGCTCTGCGTGCTGCCCATGTTCCACGTCTACTCGCTGCACTCCATCCTGCTGTGCGGGATGCGCGCCGGCGCGGCGCTCGTCATCATGAAGCGCTTCGACACGCTCCGCATGTTCGAGCTGGTGAAGCGGCACGGCATCACCGTCGTCCCGCTCGTGCTGCCCATCGCCGTGGAGATGGCCAAGAGCGACGCCATGGACCGCCACGACCTCTCCTCGGTGCGCATGGTCATCTCGGGGGCCGCGCCCATGGGCAGGGAGCTGCAGGACCTGCTGCGCGCCAAGCTCCCCGGCGCCGTGCTCGGGCAGGGGTACGGGATGACAGAGGCAGGACCCGTGCTCTCAATGTGCATGGCGTTTGCAAAGGAGCCGTTGCCGGTGAAGTCCGGCGCCTGCGGCACGGTGGTGAGGAACGCCGAGCTCAAGATCGTCGACCCGGACACCGGGCTGTCCCTCCGCCGCAACCAGCCCGGGGAGATTTGCATCAGGGGCAAGCAGTTGATGAAAGGTACGTAGTACTCTACGCGATTTTTTTCTTACACAAATTACAAACAAACACTTGTATCTAGGTAGGCTAGCTAGTCCAGACAAAGGGCCCGCTTGAAGGTGACACATGCCGGTCTTGGCACGTGCAGGGTACCTCAACAACCCGGAGGCCACGGCGAAGACCATCGACTCGGAAGGGTGGCTGCACACCGGAGACATTGGGTACGTCGACGACGACGACGAGATCTTCATCGTCGACAGGCTCAAGGAGCTCATCAAGTACAAGGGGTTCCAAGTCGCTCCGGCGGAGCTCGAGGCCATGCTCATCGCCCACCCCAGCATCGCCGACGCCGCCGTCGTGCCGTAAGTACTAGTAGCTACTATACCGGCCTTTTATTTCCCACGCATTCTCACTCAGATCGAGCTGCACAAGTTCTGAACGACGTTCGCTTGATATACTTGGTCTGATGCAGAATGAAGGACGACTCCTGCGGCGAGATCCCGGTGGCGTTCGTCGTGACGTCCGGCGGCTACGAGATGACCGAGGACGAGATCAAACAGTACGTGGCGAAACAGGTGGTGTTCTACAAGAGGCTGCACAAGGTCTTCTTCGTGGAGGCTATCCCCAAGGCGCCATCTGGCAAGATTCTGAGGAAGGATCTGAGAGCAAAGCTAGCGTCTGGATTTTCCAATGGATCATCGTGTTGATGCTACCTGAGGACCAGTTCTTTCTATACGAAAACGACGACCCCGGTTTTATTTAGTTTTTATTTATGCTGAACAAGCTAAAACAAAAAAGATATACAGAAAAACGGTGTAAACGAGAAGCAGTCAAATCATGTACAAGATTTGTTGCTTTGGGAGTTATGAAAGTTCAACATTGAGTATTTTACTAGTAAGCATTTATTTATTGCTCTGAAAGTAACAGACAATTAACTGAGCTGCAAAAAATTATCCTGATTAATATCGGAATGACATTATCACAAGTTAGACAGCAAAAGGATACTTTTGTTCTGAAAGATCCGGACATCTAGGATTTATAATTAATATAATGAGAGGAAGAAGAAACAGCCCAAAAAGTGAGTCAAACGATCAAAATTGACCTGTTCTATAATATCTAATTACCTTGCTAACTACAGAATACAAGTCCAAATGGTAGGTAAGCTAGCTGATTGTAAACAAAAGGAAATAACAAATGGCAACCGTGCAGACATCAAGCGCCAGAATGAGACACTGGAGATGTCGTAAATTGTCCGTCTTTGAACGCGTGAATATACTGCTGAGGCAAGGAATGCTCGGCCTGCAACAGTTTAGCCACATGAGAGACTACTCAAGACCAGCGTATATATTTTACAAAAAAAAAGCAACTATGGTCTTCTTTCAATTCAACTTCTCCATATTCTCCCAGAATGGTTGTGTAAACTGTGGGTGGTGAAATATGAAGCTACAAAATATTGAGGGCCTTGAAAAACAGAAAACAGAAACCAAAGTGTCAGTTCAGTTAATTTTTTAGAAAGGGTGGCAAGAGCTTTACCACGATTTTATTAGATGATAGAAAAGAGAAAAGACAGAATTAAAATCAACTTTTGTTTGTTTGGCAGGGCTTCTCCAGCGGCTTCACGGGCCATTTTCTGCCAAACGAGATAAAATAAAATGGCTCCACCGATAAAGCCTCTAAAAACATGCTCTTACAGAGCTTTAGGGTGCAAAGGAGCCAAAAATGGCTCTCTCGGCTTCACATCATCCTATGTAAATTAGGCTGTTTTGCCAAACGATTTACTAAAACGGCTCTAACTCCATTGACAAAGCCGTTCGTGGAGCTAAAACCCCAAAAAACAGCTTCACTAGTGAAGTGGAGCCGTGCCAAACAAGACCTCATTTGTATCTTTGAAAGTAAAATAGGAGAGACTCAATAGCTAAATGAAAGAAGTCAGTAGAGTACTCACCCAATCACCGTCATTGTTTGCATCTGGAACAAGAGCATTGATTTCACTTGATTTAGCGGTTGTTATAGATGCCTCTAAAGATTCCTTGCTTAAGTAAAGTTGGCAGCCAGATGTGTTATCTATTGATATAGTCGGAACCGAGCCCTGTAGTATCATTGGAAAGCATAAGAAGATATTTGCATCAACTGATGCAAGTAAATATGATATCTTAATCACAGAGCATGGGAACGCTTCTATATATTTGTTTGGAAGAAAATCTACCTCACATTGGACCTCTGCACTGTTACAATTCACAATTTCACAAGCCGCTACAACCCCCTGAGAACAATACATGACAAGTTAATGAAGCAACAAGAATTCCCTGGAAGTATGAGTTGATTTGTCGACAGATGTACCTTGAACAAGACTCCTACTTTGGTGCACTTATCAATTGTTATGTTGTTCACTTTCCCTGCACAACAATGTCCACACATACGCCGGTTATTTTTTTTCTCTTAAAAGAATTAAGGTTGATTTGTAGCACTTTGGTGGGAAAGTACCTTTGACTTGCAGCACACAATCCTTGCATCCATATACATACACGGACTGTTTGGTATCACAATCTTCAATAATTAAGCTCTTGTTCCCAACATGATGCTCAACCACCCATCTGATAGAGAATGACATTAATCGAGTGAGCTTGTTTCATTGATGATTTATTCGCATTTCTGGATACGAAGGAACATAACAATTACTTGCGACCCATTTGGAGCTCCAATTTAGCAGGAGCTTTAGTTGAGCTAAAGGAAAGTGCATTGCGGGTTCCTTTTCCTTCAGCAGCTACAACACCTGTTTTATCTGTTCTATTTTTGCTCTTCATGTCATCAGTTACCTTCCTGAGGCCTGTATATATAACAAGAAGGCGTATATATAACAAGAAGGTGAAGGAGTAACTGTAACATAATTTTAGTGCATGAATTGGGCAGGTGTACGAGTTGTTCAACCGGAAATCAAATGAAAACTCATACTGAGCTGACCTTGTGTCACTGGTTTCCCAGAGCTGATTTCAGCAAATACTGCTGACATTCCCGATTTTGGTTGGGATGATGAGGCCGAAGACATGCAAAGAGATGTAGAAGGAGCGGAAGGGGCTGAAGGTGCCTTGTTGGTTATACTTCCTGGTGGTTGCCATACAGGACCCAATGGGTAATACCTCTTCACATAATCACGCAAATTGGGCACGTAAAGCTCTTTCAGGGCTTTAACCCACTCCACATGATCGGGGTCCTTATTTTTGTATTCCACAAGCACCTGTGATATCATTATCCAACACTAGTAAGATATATTAAATCTATATATACTTAGGAAATCAACTATACTGAAGTTAATCTCTGAGGGCACTCACAATGCAAGACTCTATGACAGAGTCCAAGACACTTAATTACATATTATTTATGGTATTTTGCTGATGTGGCAGCAGATTTATTGAAGAAAGAGGTAGAAAAAATAAGACTCCAAGTCTTATTTAGACTCTAAGTCCACATTGTTCGAAGTAATAAATAACTTTAGACTCTATGATAGAGTCTGCATTGTGAGTGCCCTGAATAAGCTAAGTTAGACATGGTGTTATGCTAGGTATGGTGCCATGGTGGTCCTTTTCAACTGTAAATTAACTCTGCATTTGTTTACATTTTATACAACATGTATTTTCCTAAATACAAATTTTAAGTATGGACAGACACAGGCCTTTGAGTTTCATATTTCCATTTTCATGGGAGCCTTGAGTTTTACTGTATTTTATATTACATTTTGCCTAGAACTTGGTGCCTGATAAGGATTCATTTCCTCCTTCGAGGCTTCGACCGCTAACCCCTTTACATATTGTCTAGGTGCATATCTAGAATGAAATTATTTTTAGAACAGAGGTACCATAGTATCATATTAGAAAAGTCACCAACTGTGAGTAATATACCTTATTGCTGTAGAACTCTGCCATTTGCCAGCTCTCTTCTACCTGAGCAATCGGAAGAGGCATACCTGAACAGATATACTCAATCCAGTTAGTCTCCCACTTTAGCAGCAGCAGAACATGTATTGGCATGTGTTTCTCCTCCATCACATAAATTTACCAAAAGGTTATAACGTGATAGTTGATACTTACCGCAACCTTTGCCGGTGTAACCAATCCATGCCAAAGCTGCCAGGCTACCGGCTGCTGCTTTTAGATGGTTGGCATATATCGATCTCGTCCCCTCCGCCAATGCGTTGGCCTCCAAGATCGTTTCATTCAGAGGCCCCATAAACATCGTCACTGACTCCATTGTTGGTTTCTACAAGTACCAAATCACAAGCATTGAAACAATTGAGCATCAACCACAAATGTATCAAATGCGCAAAAATACTTTTATTCCCCGTGTTAAGATTTCAGACTTGAGGGATAGGAAAGCTGAGACGAACAAGAGGCGCACCTGTGTCTGGTTGGTCCTGACAAGAAGGTCCTTCCCAACCAAGAACGCCTTCTCCACCAATCTCGTCACCTCGGCGACGTCGGTCCCGATCTTGCCGGCGGCCGCGGACACCCTGCCGAGCGCGCTGGCGACAAGATCGTCGAAGGCCACGATCGCCGGGTCCTGCGCTGATGCAGTAGTGTCGGACAGGCCGCCGCGCGCCCCGCCGCTGAGTGCCTCCAGCCGGGATACCGCTGCCTCCAGCCTGCCTATCAGGGCTTCTCCCATCATGGCGTTCGCGCGCGGGTGGGTGATAGATCGGTAGGAGGGGAGGAGTGCGGGGATGGGCAATGCAGGTAGGAACGAGGCGAAACTTGAGAGAGAGAGAATGGAGGAGCAACGGAGCAACGTCGCCACGGGAGCCCTTTGGAGGGGAGGGAGGGAATGGCGGAAGCTGATCTGAACCGCCGAGAGAGACGTGCCACTAGACATCTGTACATATGGGAACCCCACGGACATGCGGTGGAGAAGGGAGACAATCCTAACATAGGTTAGAAGAGAGGATCATGCAAAGTTTTTGCATTCTATAGTTGGATCAATGGTACACCGGTTGACATTGCACTGGAGAAGCCACTTCAATTATGAAAGACAACGCCAACTAGAATATGGCTCACCTCATCCAACAAACATAAGCTAGTCTTGAGTCTAGAAAAGTCTAAAATTATATTCTTTCTTAGAGCGCATATGGCTAGCAAAGCTGCTATGATGTCTAGTGTTGCTTGCTAGAGCACTTGCACTCAAAAGATTACTGGCTCTAAGGCTGTTGATGTCGTGCTCTATGCTCGTGTTGTCACCTCAGGTTTGGACATGGGCAACTGATAAAACCGCTAATAAATTTTTTTATAAAGGTTGAGAGCTAGAATTACATATAGTAAGATCTCTGAACCTGCTATTGTTGAGCAAACTAGCACACGACGCGTACTTTGTTGTGCGGCTTACACATGGCATATTTCTTACCCGGATACGCATGCTCGAGGATCACTCTCTATTATTCCTCATAAAAACCCAATTCCACTTCTTTTTGTTCACACACTGCTTTCCCCCTCACCACCTCCACTCCTCGGACTCTGTTAAATCACGGTGGCTGTAGTGAGGCGGATGCATGCATCCTCCATTGTCTAATAAAACAATGTGCATGATATGAGGATGCAACCTACACACCCACTCGCCTACTACCCGCACACCCTGCCCGTGCCGGCATACCCCCCCTCTCATTAGTGACAGCGACATCCTCCCCGCACCCCACCGGTTCCCATGCCCATACCACCCTCTGCGCATGGACATGGCGGGGCTAGGAAGGCCCTTCTCTCTCTCTCTCTCTTGCTCGCTCGCTCCTTTTGGATCGAGTTAGGGTTCTGGTGAGCTCTTCCTCTCCCGCAACTCTGGTAAACTATAGAATGGACGACCAGGGAGGCAGGTAGGCCAGACGGATAGTATAAATGGTTGATGGATGGCTTAGGGGAGCTAGCAGCGATAGAGGTGGTCGGGGCGAGAGAGGCTCGTTGGAGCTAGAGAAGATGGCAACGGCAGGCAAGAAGGGGAAGAGGGTGGCTGCCCCTGGTGCTAGGGCTGGCAAACCCTAGCTCCCGCAACAGGGTGGTGGGCGGCGGCGGGGCAAGAGCATCGAAAGCAAGGAATAAAAGACTAGTTTGTTTTTTTATTTTTGACAACCAAAATTATTTATTTCATGAATTGGAGTATGTAGGTAGAAAGTACATTTTTCAGCATATGCTGTAGTAATATCCTTTTTTAAATAAATGCAAAGATATGTAAGACTCTTACCTAGTATTAAGAAAAAGACACTTAAAGCATCTTCAGAAATTTGGTAAAACAACTATTTTTAGTAAAAAAGAAAAAAGTTATCCTCCAACAATGGTAAAAGTGCTCCTTAAAATTAAAAAGTTACCAAATATCCTTTTTAACTTATAGATTCTGAAAGTCGATAGAACTCCCTATCTCTCCTCTGTAGACCTGTCTTCACGGTGCTTCACGCGTGGGATTTTGTTATTGCCATGAGATATATTGTTGTCTTGATCTATTTTGCCACCACCCATTGTTTCGACCTGCTGCCTTTCTGCTCCGACGTTGCTGGTACGTTATCCTCCGTCCTTGTAGCTTTGTTTTAACGATTGTCGCCTTACGGTGGTATAGATGAATAGACAATGCATGGACAGGCGTCTAGGCCATTGCTACTGTGATTGTAGTAGGTATAGGTTGTGGTCCTAGGTGATGGTCGTTGGTACCAGCGACAATACGCATGAATAAGCTCCACACCGATCCAAAAATAAAATCAATGTAAAGATCTTACAAAGTAAAAAAAAAACCATCGACGAAGGACAAAGTATAAGGTCGGTATTTCTTTTGTTAACTTATTAAATGGATTAGTTTAGCAACTTAATCATACCAAACTATGCTCTTTTGTTTTAACCTCAAACTATGCTCACTGTAGTGGACCATGGCACGATGGAATGCAAACGAGCAAACCCCCTTGTCGGGCCTCTCTCACTTGTCACGTCCCACGGGAAGAGAGACGAGGGCGAAGCGCCAACCCCAACTGCCCAAGCCCACAGCCAGGGAGGGACAGGGACCTGGAGAGATCTGAATTCCCACCAGGCACCAGCACACTCCTGCCCGCTCCTCCCCGCCGATGGAGATCCCCACCGCTGTCATCCACCGCCTCCAGTCCTCGCTCCGCGAGGCCACCTTCGCCCCTCCTGTAGAAGACGCACCCGCCCCTCCCTTCCCCTCCGTCGCCGACGCCGTCGCGGCCTTCGACTCGGGCGCCGCTTCCGTCTCGGCGGAGCTCCGATGCGCGCGCTGCGGGGCCGCGGGAGGGCTCCTGCGCGGTGCGCGGTCTGCACTCTGCGCCTACTGCGGGTGCCCCAGGCGCGGGGAGGAGACCGAAGGCGGTGGAAGCGGCGGCATCGCCTTCCGTGACGGCGCGGCCTACCGGTGGCTGCTCGGCTCGCTTGGACTCGACGGATCCGTGAGCTTTCCTTCCTACATTTTTTGACGCTAAGAACCTGTAGATTCGATTCTTGTTGCTTAGGATTTGTGAGCTCTTCTTTCTAGCAAACCTGAGCCAGCATTTGGGAAAGAAGAGGATGCTATGCACCTGGAGAACTTCGAATATAGCTGTTTGCGGAATTGCTATTGCTTTTTTTTTTACTTATTATGCAGTGCTATTCCTAAGAAGTACAAGTACTTAGAGAAATGTCCGTTGCCAATGGGTCTGTATGAATAGTAGAGCATGTTTAGAAAATTTGATTTGCTCAGGATTCAAGCACCATGAAAGAAATACACTGCTAGGGTTTTGAGTTATGACACAAGCGCGATACAAAATAAGGCATTATAATGAGGCTGTAGACATGCTACATTAACCAGAGGTAGTAAAATTTGGACTTTCATATGCTTATAACTACTGCAGTAATCATCTTAGTGTTAGTGAATGCATTAACTCAATTTGCATATTATGATCTCTGTTTTCTTCAAGATGTTGCTGATGTAAGTTTAATTGGACGATATAACTATAACTTTTGTTTCCACTCTTCTTTGTAATTATTTATCTATTTTTGTTGATTGTTTGATCAAAAGGATTTATCTCCTTGGCAAATCCCACTTAAATTTTGGGTACACATTTGGGCACAACTTCACAGTTTCTGAGTAGAATGAAAGATTTACCTACTACTTTCCTTACTAAACAGGTATTTCATGTGCTCCCTCTTAGGCTCTGTTTGGCCTGGCCCAGGCTTTATTTTAACCATTTTCTACTGGCTGCCCACAGCAGCTGTTTTTTCTTTTATAAAAAAACTCGGCCTGCGAGGGATCATGACCGCCCCCTTGGGTATTGTGCTTAAGAAGGTCTTCTCGCATAGACCGAGAAAATCCCCGAACCCTCGCCCCATCCATACACAGGGAGACGTTACCCGTGAGAAGGGCCGATCTCTTTACCTGCACTTTGGCATGGGGCGAGCAAGGGGATTCTTTTACCCTCAGCCTGAAATTCGCTCCCATGGGAGTTCGAACTCAGGACCTGAGGGGTGCCGCCGGAACTTCTTAACCAGCTGGTCTAGCATCCTTTGGCGTTTTTTCTTTTATAGGAGTAGCTAGATAAAAATGGATGGTGCTTTGAATCCCAGGGATCCAAATATTCCACGCTGCCTCTGCTGTTTTGGCCGTTACTGCTGCTACTGCTAGGTGCTAGCCATTGAGGGAGTTTCGCCTAATTAAGATTGTACCACCGTGATTAGTGGGAGGGAGATACATTAGTGTACATATTTAGAAAGCTAATCAACGGTTAATTAAATTTGACCCAAACAATCTATGATTTCAGATACGCGCTCCCCCAGATTCCGAATGTCTTACTTACTTGCCCAATGATTCGCCTTTTTTTCCTCGGAAATTAATAATAGATTCTATAGTTCTCTAGAAAAATATAAAAGATTCTTGCGTTTAGAGTATATTACTACTAATAATGTGTGTCACTGCTGGGAAGGGTTTTAGATTAGGCAAGAGGTGGTTTTTGGCGACCGGGCAGTTTTGGATAGATTATTAAAGAATAATGTTGGTGATGCAAGTAGTATGAGACAAGTGACAGCATGGCCAATGGGTCCCAGGAGACAGTGAGTTATTGGGGAGCCCTGGAGTTAGGTGTGCATGCAATGCAGCATGGCCTCTCTGGAGGGGGGACCACTGGGCCAGGACGCCTGACCGGATGGTGGAGGGGATGGAGGCGAGTGTGGGTGGCCGGCGTGCGGATGGAGAGGGTGAGCTAGAAGGGGGCGAAAGGGAGGAGGCTGGGGTCGTCGCGTGGCTCGGCGCTGGCATCAGAGTTGGACGCGGCGGCCATGGTTGGTGAGATGGGCGAATGAATGAGTGGAGGTAGGGATTGGGTGGTGTGTGCGGACTGCGGATGAGGAGTGAGATGCTGGAGAGGTGCGGGCGGGTCGACTCAGAGGAGGAAGGAAGGCGGGGAAAGGTGGTGGAGAATTTTTGGACCCCCACCAAACTTGAACATGCTGAAATTCCCGCAGCCTCCTTGCGGCATTCTGCTTTCATAGGTGGAGCCCCATATAACAGTTGTATGGGATCTAAGATCTTCTATGATGTACTGGTACCAAAGTGAATTTGGTAGTTGAATATAAATCTGGCTTGATTTAACACAAAATCTTCACTTATATATCAAATTTTGTTTTTGTGTATGTATGACCAACATTGGATTTAGCACTGAATTGGATAGAAGTTTTTTTGGGTGTAGAGAATGCTTCATATTGTTGGATATCCATGCATACCTGCCTAACTGTTTGTTTATATTTGACTACTACATTCACATATAGTGCTTACTTGGTCACTCATTATGTATTCATTAATGTGTAAAAGCCATTTGTGGAATGCAAGCTCCATGCGGTTTAACAGACATTGATCTTGCATACATTGTAATTAGGGACTGATTTTAATAAGATTGAATCTTTCAGTATAACAGATCTATGGTGAATTTACGTGTATTGATATCATTGTCCTAGTTCTCTTTAAATTCAAAGTAGGCAGGAAACATAGTCTCGTTTCTGAAGTTAAATCCTGTATCTATTCATAGCTGATGGAAGATTTTTTTTCTTCTTCCCTTTTTCATTCAGGAGTTTGTAGAATTCGATACTGACACTACAGCTACGAATAAAAGCAAGGATGCACCACCACCAAACAGTGGAATGATCATATCTGATCTACTGGACTTAAAAATCACTTGCCTCCCTGAAAATAAGGAAACATCTGCAAGTTCCATAACAAAGGAGCAATCATCTTCTGTGGATACACTAAATTTATCTGCTGCTAACCTAGATTCATTTTATGTTGAAAGAAAAGAAGAGATGACTTCTGCTTCTCTTCCGCAAACTCATAATGTGGAGCAGGAAAAGAAAAGAACTGATAGCAAAAACCATGAATCTAGATTGGAGGTGCATGCTGCATCTAAAAGCTTAATTAGTTCTCGAAGAACAAATAAGATTGAAGCTACTCCAGCATTTGCAAGCTGGGATGCTGATTTTCAGTCTGCTAATTCAGAAAGTGCTGCCAAAAACTCCAAGCAACCTGATCTGTTTAAGAGTTCTTCTGAGGCCGAGTCTTTTAGTTTCCCAGCTTCAGAGACTGCCATTAAACCTGTAGTAGGTACTGAAAATAAAACAAATACAAGTGCCATCCTAGAACATCATTCAGAAGATTTGGCTTCAGCAAGTGGCACATTATTTGGTGATGATGATCTTTCTAATCAAAAGGTTGCCCAGCCTATCTTTGAGAGCAACAGTGCTCCTGAGTCCACTGAATCCTCTCTCCGCATGAATTTTGCTAAGCGCGATCAGTTACATGAAATGGATGATACTGGAGTCAATGATGATGAAGCTTTTGATGAATGGCAAGAATTTACAGCAAGTGGTAATCAGGGCAGCCTATCAAATGCAGGAGAACATATGGAGGAACCTTTAAAGAGAAATTCATCTGAAAAGGATGTAATAGATCCCTGGCCAGTAGGCAACAAGGAATCACCCAGTAATGGTATTGAAGACTCCTCTGAATGGCAAGCTTTTGCTTCTGTGTCTGGTCAAGGAAGAGATTTTGTGACATCTGTGGAACGATCAACAAGTGGCCATGGACTAAAATTGGTGAGACCAGTTGGAGTTGAAGAGACAATGATCAACATCTCGCATCAACATTCTTCAGAAATTAATCCTGTTGATCTGTGGCCTGTGGGCAATGTTGAAGCACAAAATGCTGCAGAAATGGTTAAGGAAACAAATAATGACAATTGGCAAGATTTTACTGCCACTGGTCAAGTCCAGGACACTTCGTTGAATCAAACTGGGGACATGATGGAGGTCCCAAAAGCCAGTCACAAAGAAACAGACATGGACTCATGGTTCATTGGAAATTTTGGGGAGCCAGCAAATACTGGTACCGTGAATGAAAATAACATGTTGGACGATTGGCAAGGTTTCACTGGTTCAGATCAAGCACAGCCAAATTCATCTAGCACCGGTGCAGAAATGACAAGTGTTCCATTTGAGCAGCATGATGGAAGTGTTTCTGTCCAATCGTGGGCAAATGCCAGCAGTAATGATGCCGCAAAAACATCCTCAACAAATATAGAAAGCGACACATTTGATGTTTGGCAAGATTTTGCTAAATTCGGTCATCTGCAAGAAAAAATGTCTAGTCTTGGGGGAGAACCGAGTAGTGTGTCACCTGAACCAGCTAAAGAAAATGATTCCTTAGATTTGTGGCTTACCAGCAACTTCAAGGAATCTAAAAGCATTGATGTTGTTGGGAGAACTAATGCCTCATCTGATGGATGGCAGGATTTTGCCAGTTTTGATCAAGCTCAGAGAAGTAATGAAATTCCTGTGGAAGGGCACCATGTGAAAGATCCTTCAGGGGCTGAAACTATGGACTTATGGGCCTCAAGTCATGCTAATGAAAAGAACCTTGAACAGATAAGTGGAAATAATGATCTATTCGATGACTGGCAAGATTTTCAAAACTCCCGTCCACAGCAAACCACCTTACAAGTTTCTTCAGATGCTTCATTATTTGATACTACCTCAGCATCAAGTCCTGATGCTTTTGGAGGGCTGGAATTTGGGAGTGTTTTGCAGTTAGCTTCATCCGAAAACTTAAAGGATAAAAAGGAGGCTTCTAATGAATCAAAAGCATTTCCATCTGATGACCACTTGAAAAGGTTAGTGATTTATGGATTATGATCATGTAAACCTGTTCACTTGAGGATATAATCTTACTGTTTATGGTATGGGAAGAACTGGGTAATCAATTATATACTTCTAATGATGTCCAATTGTTCAAACTATGTGGATTTTACCCAAGGACCAAGCTAGCCAAACTAGCAAACCTCAAAGTTTCCAGATTGTTCTGCCTAATTGGAGGGAATTACAATTTTCTTTAAAAAAGAAACATGTATAGTTCCTTTAAAATATGATAAGGCAAATATAACTGGTCTGTAGGACTTTGGAAATGGTACATGGTGCCATAAGCTCTCGTGCTTCTCTGAGCTTTGATCCCTATTTAGTTTTCCTGGCTTGATTAAACCTTAAGGTTTAGTTGAGTGCAGGGAATAACTATTGTAAAAAATAGTCCAAGCTAAGCCTGTCCTCAGAGGACTTGTTTACCCCACTCAGCTTTCTCATCCAGTATTGTACTCAGTACATGTCTAGTTATGTTGACCTTACCTTCCTTGGTCATTGAAATCATTTTCAGATGTGCTAGAACTAGGTGATTGTTTGCGAGATCTCTTTCATCATGCGATGTAATATAATGTTTATCTCAAATGATCCCGTTGTTAAATGTGTGCAGCACAAACGGAATGCAGCAGATGGGTGATGTTGATTCACTATCTTCATTATGGCCAACTAATAAACCAGAGCCTGCAAATACAAATGTGGAACAGTTGCTTGCTCAGATGCATGATCTGTCATTTATGCTCAAGGATGAACTTTCGGTCCCTGATAAACCCATCGATCACTCGAAACCCTGAAGTGACAACAGCAAAAATTGTGTTCTGTTACTATCAGCCAGGGAAGGTTGTTGTTGGAAGTCCAACCTTTTGGGTGCTGGACGAATTGCACCCAATATTCCTAAGTGGAGAAAACCTTCTTGTTCCAACAGTGTGCCTTTTATCAGAGCATTGGTCAGCAGAGGATTGTATTTGTTTTCTCTGTTGCTTCGCTGCATTGATCATCAGAGTCAGGTTGGTTCCTTGACTGTCCCTGAGTGAGGCTGAGAATCATGTTTTTGTCTGCCTCCACATGTATGTACCATTTTGCGGCCTGTATGATGTACAGAGTCGAACTGAGCTCCCCAATCAATGAATTCCGTTTCAGATTATTTATACATATAAGTTTGTTCTTGCGACTGGGCACTGGGCTGCCTTGTTTGTAACATCTTATTACAGTATCTGGTTGTTTGCAGCGATATCTTGTTGGCTTCCATTAATCCTGTAGTGCCACATATCGACCATCGTTATCAGTTCATGTGGTTGCCTGCGCCAATTCCCTAACACGGACAATTACTTTTTTTGGGTGAAAGGAGATCACCTTAGCTTTTTTTCCTCGAAGCAACCTCTGAAAAAAGCACAAAGTTCCTGCTATTGTATGCAGAAGAGAAGAGCTGACCCGGTCTATATATATAAAAAAAAGACGAAAAAAAACCATATATGAATGGCGTATTAAGGAAAATTCATGAAAATCTAAGTACAAGAGTCTAGATGACCAACCGGAATCAACCCACTAACAAACAACGGTAATACGACTGTTGTCGAGCTCGTCACGAACACTTGGCATACATCACCCAAAGCCCTCAATCCACATTGCCCATGCAAGACTATTCCTGACTGGGAGGAAGAGAGTGCATCATGTTATCATTATCGAGCTCTAATGAACCCCACATCCAAGAAACTCGGATTTCACTACCGCAAGCCACCTTGGGAGAGCAGGTGGCACTCGTAGAAGGTAGAACAAAAATACCCGAGGCATGGCCTCGTCGAAGAACCCAGTCTTGCACAAGCATCAAAATGTCCATACAGAGACTGACATCCACAAAGACTGTGCTATATCTCCTAGATGATGCCTCCATTGGGAACAAACGTCAAGCAATATTGTTGTAAAGGATCCAATGACCCAAAAGGGGGCAGGGGTTTAAATTGGGCTCTAAAACAAACTTAGGCTATGCAAACTCTCTAAAACCTTTTAGCATATTGGCTACTAACTTCTACAAAACCAATCTAATGCGTACTTAGGGCCAACATATTAATTATATCCTTAACAAATATTCGCTGTAAGAGTAAGGCCCTTAGAAAACCAAGTATGAACCCTAAGCTAAGCACACTAACACGAATCCTAGTTGTCACACAAGAAACTTGCAAACAAATAAAAATACAAGAACCAGATTTCTTTCCCCATGGTCTCGGATTGTTCCACAATCCCTACTCCACGTTCTATATTAATGATCTCGAAACTTCTTCTCAAGACCGATAAGTACTTGGATCTGCTTCACAACTACTCTATTAGGTTTGCGCCACATCTGTTCGCGGCAGTATCCCGGGTGGGCAGGAAGAGGACGCTCAGGGAAGCGTTGGCTTCAGACCGTTGGGCCAGGGACATTGTTGGCGCCTTAACTGTGCAGGTTCTTTGCCAATACTTGAAAGTCTGGGAGATTGCAAGAGACACGGTCCTGGATCAGACACGTTCGGACAGATTCGTCTGGAAGTGGTCAGCTGATGGCAAGTATTCAGCATCGTCGACGTATAGAGCTTTCTTCGCGGGCTCTACCGTTCTACTTGGAGCCAGAGAGTTGTGGAAGACACGAGCACCTCCAAAAGTTAAGTTCTTCAGGTGGCTCGCGTTCCATGGCCGCCTCTGGACGGCTGACAGAAGGAGGAGACACGGCCTCCAGGACTGCAATGCCTGCGTCCTCTGTGGGCAGGCGTCCGAGACAGTAGAGCACCTGTTCCTTGGCTGTGTTCTTGCCAGACAGGTCTGGTACTTGCTACTGTCCCCGCTGGGTCTGGCATCGTTGACGCCAGACGCTGATGTTAGGTTCGGCCATTGGTGGATACGACAGCGTAAACGGCTCGATGCACCGGCGCAACAACTCTTCGACTCCATGATCCTGCTCGTAGCTTGGGTTCTCTAGAAGGAAAGGAATTCGGTCACCTTCGAGCGCTCTCTGGTCAGCGACGCCACAAGCATTTGCAGGAAGGTGGCCAGTGAGGCGAATGAGTGGGCTTTGGCTGGGTTTCGGTCTGTTTCGGCAGCGGTTTCGGCTTGGTCGCTGTTTTTGTTCACAATATAGTTAGCCAGTTAGTTTGTTGTAACGCTGCGGCTCTGCGACTCAGGGTTCGGCGTTGGTGTCTCGCCTGCGTCTTCCCTTTTGTAACACGTGGTTACTTCCCTCTTAATGAAAAACGGGCTAATCACCCGATCGCGAAAAAACAACTACTCTATTAAGTGTTATTCGGTCGAGGTAGCAAACGTGTCTAAACATTGTAACAAAATATACATCTTATTTTTTGAAAGAGACTGGAGAGGTTTGCACCCCTACAGGTTAATTTATTGAAAGCTTAAAAGTTTACAGACGCAGAAACATAAAAAAAGGAAAACAAGTAAGCCTGACTAGCAAGGCCATCTAGGATACAAAGAAGTTAATAAAGAAAATACTCCTCAACACCGAGCAAATCCAAGCTAGGAGAGATTGTTTATCCATTGTTCAAAAGCCATTTGAATCCTTCTCCTAATTCTCAGAGAGAGGCAGCCCATCTCATTCCTGAAACTGTCTTTGCCATTTGCAGGCTTGGAGGGATTTGACGAAAGATCCAATCATTTCTGGCCTTCCATATTGTCCAGCACATTGTAATGATGATTTCCATTGAGAAGGGCAATCCTAATTGAGATCTTAATGAGTGTAGGATTTCGAAGGGATCTATCTCACTGTCGATGTGAAGACCAAGCCAGCCCCAGCATTGAGCTGCGAAGGGACATTCCAAGAAGAGGTGTAGGGAGGATTCATCTACTGATCCTGTGCATAAGACACAGTTATAATCCTGAAGCATCATATGCTTCCTTCTTAATAGTTCTCTTGTGCTTAGCTTGTCTTTGATTAACAGCCAGAAAAACACCTTGTGTTTGTTCTGACAGGAGGATTTCCATATCCATTTATGTACTGGGTGTATGTCCCCATGCCCCTTCAACTGCCTATATGCTCTTTTAACTTAGAAGATGTTCGAGTTCCAAATGTAGGACCAATTATCCTTCCCCATTGACCCTTGTATGTGCTGTAATAGCTGACCCAACTGCAACATTTGTGAGTGGGCCTGCTGAGATATTGGTAAGTGGAATAATGCATGAATTGGTGTTTGATTCTTTGCTTCCTGTAGGCTGATTTTCTTCTTTTTAGCAAAGGAGAATAACTCTGGGAATTTGAGAGAAAGGGGCATGTCCTCCCACAGGTCTTCCCAGAGATAACATGATTTCCCACTGTTAGCTTGCACCTTTGCTAAACCTTTGAATTTGTCCAAAAGCTTCAGGACATCTTTCCACCAAAATGACCCCTTCTTTGTGCCTCATGGTAGCCTACCATTATCATAGTACTTCTCCCATACTAGAGAGACCCAGGGGATATCTTCTCTGTTGAAAAACTTGTGCAGATTTTTGATCAGTAATGCCTCATTCTGTGTTTTAAGATCAATAACCCCCAGACCTCCTTCTCTCTTTTCCCTGCATACCATTTTCCAGGCCGCCTTAGGTCTTTGCTTTGCATTAACATCAGCCCCTCTCCATAGGCATATTTTCCTGAACTTATCAGTTCTTTCAATTACTGTTTGCTGCAAAAGGAAGGTGCTCATACAGTATGTGGGCAAGGCTGAAAATATTGAATTTGTGACTTCTAGTCTTCCTGCTTGATTCAAGAAGGTTGAGGTTGCAGCCAACCTTCTCTCACATCTATTAACTAACGGCGAGAAGTCAATCACCCTTGGTTTTGTCAGGCTTAGTGGAAGTCCAAGGTAGGTAAATGGGAGGCTTCCCTTTGCACAGTTAAAGGTTTGTGCTAAGTGGTTCAGTTTCTCCTGACCGATGTTGACAGGCACCATTACAGACTTGTTGTAATTAACTCTTAATCCAGTAGATTCACCAAAACTCTACAGCACAGCCTTGAGTGTCCATAACTGCTTACTACAAGCTTGCATCACTATGAGGGTATCGTCTACGTATTGCAGTATTGGGAAGTCATCAGTGTACCTCAGGGGTAAAGGCACCTCAAAAAGACCATGTTGCGTTGCCTTGTTCACTACCGACTGTAGTAGATCTGCTGCCAGCACAAATAACAGTGGTGATAGGGGGTCCCCCTGTCTAACTCCTCTTTTACAGTGGAAAACTTTCCCTGGAGTACCATTCAATATTACCGAGGAGGTCCCTGAATCCAGAATTGCCTTTATCCAGCTGATCCATCTCTGACTAAACCCTTTTGCTCTGAGAATCTCCAAAATAGCCCCATGCTCAATTCTGTCAAAAGCTTTCTCGAAGTCCAATTTTAATATGATGATTTCTCTTTTTGATTTGTGGCAATTGTGAATGTACTCCAGTGCCCATGCCAGACAGTCTTGTATGGTTCTGGTTTTGATGAAACCATATTGGTTTTTGTGAACCAGATCTCTGATCTTCCTTTGCAGTCTGTTTGCAAGCACTTTTGTTATTAGTTTGACTGAGGTGTTCAGGAGGGAGATCGGTCTGTAGTCAGATACTCTCAAAGGGCCATCCACTTTGGGGATTAGAGTGATGTGAGAATTGTTTATACTTTTGAGACAGATTTCACCCTCAAAGAACTTGTCACAGAGGTTATAGAAATCGTCCGCAACTAGGGGCCAGCAACACTTGAGAAACTCGTTTGTGAACCCATCCGGTCCAGGAGACTTATTATTAGGCAGCCTTGACACAATATCATCAATTTCTTCTTTTAAAAAGGGAGCTTGAAGTTGTTCAAGCTCATTGCTCGGTTGCATGAGGTCACTCAGGTTGAAGAGCATTTGACTAAACTCTGTATTTCCCATTCTATCTTTGAAAGCCTGCCAAAGGAGATCAGCTTTATGTTCATGACTATGCACATTATTTCCCCAGGCATCCTGAAGCACAGCAATTGAGTTCTTTCTGTGTCTGATTGTTGCATGGGCATGAAAGAATCTTGTTCGCGCATCACCTTCCTTCACCCACCTTATCTTTCCTCTCTGCATCCAATACTTTTTTTGCTGCTTTAGAAGACTGATTAATTTCTCTGTAATCAGCTCTCTGAAGTTCCATTCTAGCAAGGAAAGGTCTCTCAAGCTTTCAATTATCTCTAAGAAGTTCAGCACCGACTTAATACCCTTGATTGCAATAGCTAGTTTTGGTAGCTGTGACTTCCAAGTCTTCAGCTCTTTTCTGAGGTTTTTGAATTTGGCAGTTAGGCGTTTGGCAGGGTCAATAACGTTATCATGAGCCACCCACCCCCTAATTGCTACTTCGAGGAAATCCTCGTGGTCAATCCAATGGTTTTCAAACCTGAAGAAGTGGCTTTGAGGAATGTTGGTGCTAATATCTATTACACAAGGCCAATGATCCGAGACTTCCATCACTAGTGTTGTGACGATAGTATTGGGGAATTTTGCTGTCCAAGAAGTGGATGTAAACACCCAGTCAAGCCTTTCCAACAGAGGTGGAAACTGCTTATTGGTCCAAGTGTACCTTCTACCATGTAAAGGTATTTCAATCACTCCCAGCTTCTCAATTGCCTCATTGAAGCTAAAGATTTCATTGAGATCTGCACCATCTCTATTTCTGTCTTCAGGTTTGCGGATCAAGTTGAAATCCCCTACTATAATCCATTCAATATCTTCAGGCATTTGGATATCTTGGAACCAATCTAAGAACTCTCTTTTCCCAGCCGGTGTGCAAGGAGCATAAACTAAGGTCAGCACCCAAGATTCATTATTTAATTTTGAGGTAAATTCTAGTGAGATCGCAAACCTATTTCTGCTGATTGCTAGAGAAAGCAGAACTTTTCCATGCTACCAAAATGCCTCCCGATGCCCCAATTGAGGGTAGGAGTTCAAACGAATCAAATTCAATAGGGCAGAAGTTTCTGATGTAGCCAACATCAAACTGTTCTCTTTTGGTTTCTTGCAGACAGATGATTTCACTTTTGCTCTCAATGATTTTGTCCCTAATTGAGATCCATTTAGTTTCAGAGTTGAGCCCTCTTACATTCCAGCTCAGGATTTTCCAGTGCTTTTTTTGATTCATTTAAACCATGAAAAGGGCCGTCAAACAGGACATTGGTTGAGGAGAAGCCTCCTCAACCTCGATTCCCCATAACCAGATCAGATTAAACAGAAACCAGTAGAGGTTGTCAACCATCAAAAAGTTCAGACAAAGAGATTTCAGACATAGCCAAATAGTCATACAAGCGAAGGGATACATCCCGAAAAGACTAACAGAAAACAATATTAAGCAAATGATAGACATGTAGCAAAAGAGATAGCACAGATCAGCTTCTTCCACCCTTGGGTTAGTTCTCCTTGTCTTCATGGGCCCTCTTGTCCTCATCATCTTTGCTTTCCCCATCCTTCTTATTCTTCTTCTGTTTTTTCCCAATGGGATCTACCTTCTTCTTTGCGTTGCCATTGAGTCCCTGAAGATCTTCCTCTTTGAGCTGGCAGAGAGTTGACCCTATCTTCTTTAGTATGGGCTGGGGGATTGTTGGAGGCACAACACTGCAGCCCAGGCAGTTTTTTGCTTTGCAAGGACTCACTTTGAACCCATTTGATTGGGATCTGACTCTGGTACTACGCCTGACAACCGAGTCTATGATTGGTGTGGCTGTTTTCTCTTTTCTTGATCTTTTTTTGCTGGGGGAGCCCAGATCATTAGGCTGGTCCTCAGGGATCGCTTCCTCAATTTCTTGGGCCATTGAAGGCTCCAATTGCAACAGGGGACAATTGTTCTGGGCCATGGGCATTTGCTTCAGGTCGATCAGGTCCATAGACTCCCCTTCCTCCTGCATCAGCTTTGGAAAGTCAGTTTGCAGTAACTCCTTGGCCCAGCTCTGTTGGGCCGGCGCTTGCAGCATGGCTTTGAAGAAGCCCAACCATTTTGTTGGTATTTCAATGACCCAACTGTCCTTGTTTGCATTCATGGCATTCTTTTGTAGCAGTACCTTTAGGAGCTCCGGCGCCTTAGGCATTTCCAGATGAGGCTGGTTAAAGAAAAAAGTTCTGACCATTCCTAGTTGGATATTGTTTTGAAAGACCTGCCCAGCTTCCTCTGCAATGTGTTGTTGCCCCTGCAGCTGATGATCTGCCATGTCTAATTCCATCAAGTCCTCCTCTGGAATCTCATGGTGAAGGAAATTTTCTAGAGGGTGCTGAAGTGCAGGTATGTTGACTTGAACCTGTTGATCCAGGTTGTCTGCCACTTCTTCCAGGAGGAAGTCCTGCTGCTCGGCTGGTGCAGGCTGAGGCAAAATGAACTGCTCCTCTCCCTGCTCCTGATTCAGCCCTGGATGGAAGATGGCTTCCTGGGGGTCCTCCTCCTATGGGGCTAGATTCAGATCCTGTACAGCAATGATTGGTGGTTCATTCAGGTCCTGCTGGAGCGCCACAGGTGCCACATTCAGGTTTGGCTGCATTGCTGGTGGTTCTTCAGCTTGCACCAAGGCATGCAGTTCTTCAAGCCACCCCTTCCACTCATCTTGATGCTGCTCCTGGTGATCCACCTCCAGACCATTTCCCTGCCCCTCTGCCTCATTTTGTGCCACCTCCAATAGTCCCTGCTGCTCGTTCTGCTGACCATGTTCTGCTACTGGTGCTAGTACTTGCTGCCCCAACCCAAAGAAGTCATACATTGGTGGACCCATGTCAACCGGTGGAGGTGGAACAGGTTCTTCATCAGGTGGTCCAGCTCCTAAGTTCTCATGCTTCGGTATCTCACACTGAACAGTCCAGGATTCTCCCTCATGTCCTTCTGGGTCAGAGAACAAAACAAAATAGGGGATATCCTCCAGATCAACTACCCTGGCCTTGACAATCAATCTTGCAAGGTTACGTGGGTCATTATGCCATGTCACTGTTGTGGCATAAGGACCTAGAACCGTGTCAATGTGCTCCCTTTCCCAGTAATCCTTGGGCAACCCCATAAGCATAAGCCAGCACTCGTGGTTAAAGTAAACTCTTCTCCAGTTCCTTCCTTGATTATGACGCACAAAGGAGATAAAAACATCCCCGTAAGCATGTGGGCTATCAAGCACAAACCTATCTCTATCCTGCTCCAAATCAAATCTAACAAAGGCCTGCCCCAGATGTGTAGGCTGCACATCCACTATCCGAGTCCTCCTATACTGTTCCAAAAACTCCCTGAGGATTTCTTCAACCACTGGGAAATGCAAGTGATTACCAGGCAATGGAGAGATCGTCGCGATCGCTAGGTCTTCATTCCTTCGTGCCGGCCTTCTCCTTGCAACCGCCCTGACCATCATCGGCCTGTTCGGGATATCCTGCACCTGAAACCCTCGTGGCTTGAACGGCGTTGGGTCTGCGCGTTGGAACGCCATTGATTGGGACTGGTTTTGTGAGGGCGATTTGTGCAAGAAGGGCTGCAGTAGTGTGGTATCCTCCCAAGCAGAGTGGGGTTTTCTCTGCTCAGCTTGGGCTGCACTGTTAATGCCGGAAGGAGCGCAGTTAATGGCAGTGGAAGGCGAAGGGTTGCTCCTCTGTACACGGTCAGTAGCCTTAGCGAAGCACTGTCTCATGATTTGGTGGGGATCCTCCCTGTTGGGTCCATGTGTCATTGAGTCGGGCCACTGTACTACCACTGGGGCTGGCGTTGGCGAAGATTGCGAGATAACCTGGGTAAACTTGGCCCAAGCTGAGAAGGAGTTGAAAATTGGTGGGCCTGTTCGCTGTAGCCCAAGACTGAGGTCGGTTTCCAACGTAGTTGCACTGTTCTGCCCCAGAGCCTTTTTGCCATTTCGCTCAGAGCCCCTTGATCCACTACTGGCCAATGTTCCATTGCCCATACAATTGAGAGATATGTGCCCCCTCTGTCTGCATGCAAAGCATCTTATGGAAGATTTGCACATCTCTCTAGTATGGTCAGGCTCAAGACAGCGGGAGCAAATCCCGGCCTGCAGAGTGTATGAAGGATTTTTTGCAGGCGCCTTCCAGGAGCTGGTTGGTCTATGATTCAAATTGGCACCTAAGACAAAACTTGCCGGCCTAGCTTGATGAACATGACCAATCCGCTCGGCCCGATTACCCCGGCTAATCGGCGCTTTCTCAGGGAAAACCAGTCTCTCGAAAACACTCTTGCTCTTGGATGAACTAACTTGACTGTTTGGAGGCCTATTCCCAACCGGGATAGAATTGGCTCCAGTTAATACATTTTTCTTAACGGCATCAGCAAAAGAGAAAGAGAAATCCTTCCTAACCCAGCTTTTCCTTGGATGAATTCCTTTTCTGCTTGCAGATGTCTAGGAAGCTTCTTCTTCGTTGCGGAACAGATTCCACTCCCTAACCCAATTAGGCCCTCCATTGCTCCAAAGGTGGAAGAAGACTTTGAAAAAGGCGCACTCAAAAGAACGCAGCTTAAGAATATGAAAACCAACTGAACTCGAAAACACCGAAAACTTGAAAACTCTATCAGCTAGGCAACAGACCGAGAAATTGGTCAGTTGTGACTCAGAGATTTATATAATGGCCATTCCGTATGTTTCAATACATCTTGCAGTCGAACTCTATATCATGATTAGATGCACACTATTCTTACCATAGCCTTATCAAAAGTAAAATAGGATGGTTGAAGAGCATTTTTTTTAAAAAAAATTAATCAGATATAGATATAGAATTATGTCCACACGTATCCAAACAACTTGATGCACGGTGACGCGACAGGGGCCAACGGGAGCCAAACCCTCTACAAAAGGTAGGACTGAAAGAAGCTAGAGACCTGCATTTAACGTATTGACTGAAACATCCATGTCTAGTTTGAACGCACGCTTTATCGACCAGAACAAAACAATGCCGAAGTGGATCAAACCGTTGCAAAGTAAATGGCTAATTGGCTAAATGCGCGATTAAGATATTAACCTCTGTCTCTGACGATATACTTATATATTACATATAGGCCACTAGCTGAAAACATCTTGCGGGTTAAAAATTCACTCTTGTGTCAGCGACATCTTGCGGGTTATATGTATTGGGAATTCACTCTTTGTGTTGTGTCAGCAAGATCGATAGATCTTATAACATCTCCAAGAGTTCCCTAAACCCCCTCCTAATACTTATTTTTTAGAAAGATAAAATTTTTTTCTCTCCAACAACTCCTTAAATTTACGCATTTCGTAAAAACCGAGCCAATCAGCGTAACTCTACATGCTCCTCCCCTCCGCGTATCTTTCTCTCAACGCTGTCTTTTTTCCTTCGCGCTGTCATTTGCCCGCAGTCTTGTTGCCGGCTCCTCCCTCCTCCCCTCCTCCACGGTCGAGGGACAGCGGTTGTACATGGTGTGGATGAAGTCGCTGATGTTCAACGGCAACCGATTGCACGGCTGCAGGGGCAGGACGCTCGTCGAGATCCGAAGACGGAGCTGCTTCGGGATGTTCAAGAGATGATAGGCCTGCCGGTAGTCTGAATCTGAGTGCGATGGCGGCGGCGAGGAGACGAGGACGCTGTGGTTTGCGTTGTGCAAGGCGCTGCGGAGGGGTGGACCTGCCGTGACGATGCATGACAGCAGCGGGAGGGATACGACGTATGCGATCGTCGGTTTGGGTGCTCGCGCAAGCCGGACTATCGAATCATCGGTGGCACCGGAGACGTTCCTGTTACGAGTGGAATGCAAAAGTACGAGAACAGAGAGGAAGTAACTGAACTCGGGTGTCGTTCTTTATTCATTGATCACGATATTTATACAAGTCGAAGGGGAGGGAAAACTCTCCCTCAAAGTAAGCTCGAAGCCCACGATGAGTCGCGAGGGATATCACGGAGGTAGCACCGGTCTTCACGGGCACGTACGGAGTCTTGGAAGAAGTCTCGATCTTCGAGCTGTTAGGATATATAGATCTCACATAAAAGAATCCGAGGAGATGAAATCACCCCGGATAAAATACCCGTAACAGTTCCATCTCCTCGTGCTGGGCTTGGGCGTCCTTGGCGTGTGTGGCCTCATGAACCGCTGCTTGTGATGGCTGATGTCGATGACTTCATCACAGCCAAGCCACATTGATTCATTCATGTTTTTTGTTTTTTTTTCTCGATCAACTAGATTGATTCTTTTAGAACTATGGGGCACTATTGGAGATGGTCTTCTTTTTTTCTTCTAATACCTTTTTAGAAGTTGAAAAACATAAATTTTTTTGGAGAAAATTTTTGAGATGCTCTTATTAGCTTAACTAAGCAGCATTTTAGCTACACACTTGACTGTCTGAGTAGCTCAAATAAGCTGACAATTTTCTTTCATATTATGTACTAAAATTCTTTCCATGTCGAGAAAAGAGTGAACCTTAGAGTGAACTGTATGGCTATAGTTAGCTACTACTCCATCTACTCTAAATTATAAGTCATTACAAAAATTTTAGAGAGTTAAAGCATCTCAAATTTAATCAAAATTATAAAAAAAATTATAAGAAGTTTTAATATAAAAAGTTATATTATGAATTCCATGTCGAGACAAGAGTGAACCTTAGAGTGAACTGTATGCTATAGTTAGCTACTACTCCCTCTACTCCAAATTATAAGTCATTATAAGAATCTTAGAGAGTTAAAACATCTCAAATTTGACCAAAATTATAGAAAGAATTATAAAGATATTTAATATAAAAAGATATACTATGAAAATATAATTGATAAAGAATCTAATGATATTTGGCATCACAAATGTTATTATCTTATCATATAAATTTGATCAAACTTACTTTAACTCTTCAAGATTTTTGGAATGACTTATAATTTGAGATGGAGGGAGTACCTTCTAAGAAAGTGATCACTGAAATATACATTTTTATATATTTTTATTTAGATAATAAGGAAAATAATTATAAAAAATAGGCAACATATCTTGATCTAACATGCATGTGAATATACACCGTGATTTTCATCTACTTGGAACGGGTGAGCTTTTTATACGTGACAAATTTGCTAAAAAAATTATGGAACCAATTATTACACTTTCTTTTTGCAAATATTATTACGGTTATTTTATTTAGATATACAGATGTTGTAACGTGATAATTGTATAAGTGTTGAAATGAAAACGTGATATAAGCACATTTTATCGAGCGGGCATCCAAGGATACAACTTAAGATAAGTACATTGCTACACATCAACTGTCCCATCATGTGGAGGAAAGAGAGAATGAGATTGTTGTTTCACAAATAAATCACCTAATGGGCTACAATTTAAAACTATGATACCATTATTATACTATTATATGAGTTGTTGCCCTCGTTGTGTAACTCATAATTTTACTTTCATTTTATACATAAATTAAGAAATTATGAGATACGACGAAACAACTTAAAAGATAACCATCATACATGTTATCTGTTAAAGCCTGCCTCAAAGCGGTAGCCTCAATCTTACCCACCTAACAGAAACAACTTGTAGGGCCTGTTTGGTACAGCTCACAACAGCTTCATGAACTGTTGTGAGCTGTTTTTTTTGCCAAACACTTATTTCCAAAACAGCTTCATGGGTGAAGCTGTTTTTCCCCTCCTCTCACAAAGACATAAGTTGGATGAAGCTGGAAAAAAGTAG
>Ga0182004_10000332_pt1 | contig 26877 bp, 24 predicted proteins | sample Sormic07211540_1_FD_120479 | JGI IMG/M metagenome (GOLD analysis project Ga0182004, IMG submission 120479) | Endophyte microbial communities from Sorghum bicolor roots, Mead, Nebraska, USA - 072115-40_1 MetaG | ecosystem: Host-associated > Plants > Roots > Unclassified | place: USA: Nebraska...
AAGGCCTAAGACTTCGCGCGCATGTGGTTTATTTTTCATGACACACAAGCTTTTTTGACGAACAAAACAGCGTGTTTCTAAAAACAAATATTTACATACCAACAACATGTGTATTCATGGTCTTTTGACGTTTTCCTCATAGTCAGTTTGACCATTTGTCCGAGCTGCACCGTATATCGATATGAAAAAAACCTTGCAATAATGTAGGTGTGATCATTTACTAGGTGAGCGTCATGGTGTCTTATTTCTGCTCAATCATGACACCTCTTACAAAGGCAACGCATAAAGATCCAACTGCATGCGGCACTTACCGAGTACATTTATATATTATATTGACAAGTATTCCATTCGTTTCAAATGGTAATTTATTTTAGTTTTGTCCTGAATTAAACTTATCTAATTTTAACCAAATTGATAATAAAATAGTGAATGTTCACAATATAAAAAATCACTATCAAAATATATTATTTAATAGTGAACCTAAGGAATGTATGTCAAATTTTCTATGAACTTAGGACCTAATTGTCTCAACTTTCTACTTATTTCTGCCAGAAGCTAAAATAGACAACCAAGTTATTGAGTTGGCTTTTGAAAAACTGGAAAGGCTAGCAGCTGAGGAAATGAAAGCACGCTGAGAGGAGCTTTTTTGGCTTTTTGTATGCTGAGATGAGAAAAATTTATTACAAAAGCCAATAGCAAAAAGCCAACACCCAGAAAACCTACCGCTCAAACAAATAGTCAAAGCTAGAGATGCTTGATTTAGACAAAACTAAAACAACTTAAAATTCAAAACACAGAAAGTAGTAATAATGCAAACACATCTATTTTTCTCCAACCATTGGGATGATATTGTAAATAGCAAATCTTTATGCACAGGAATTATTTTTCTTGCATGATTATTTACTCACATCAAGTGATGAGAGAAGAACCAAATGCAGGTTGCAAAAGACCAGGATGTGTCAAATACATAGGTAGCCAATATAGGAACAAACACTTGACATCCAGCCAACACAACTCACCGATTGGGACAAGGGCCGGGAGAAGTCCATTCCTGACAATCCAATTAGTTTGTTTTTTTAGCAGTAACTATAAAACCAGAAATCATTGACCACCAAACTATTAATACCAAACAAATTTGTTCATCTAGCTGGTCTCAAATGTGGCCTATAATTTTGTGCAAATAATAAAAACTAGTTTGTTTTTAAATATCTTAACTAATGCATTTTATATCAAAAAAATGAAAGTAGTACAATTTTTTACAAAAAAAATATAATGTGTCAATTGTTTCTAGTGTTTTATTACTTGTAGATGGCTTGTTATTTATTTAAATCATCATTTTTGTGATATATTAAATCTATAGATCAACCAAGAGAATCCATAATTAAACTAGAGTAGCAAATATATTGATCAAATTAACCAGACTATTTTTCGGATGCTCGGGATGACATACTAGTTGCAATAGCTAATATGATCTATATGTGGTAGGGCATGGCACTCTTGTGAGGTTAGTGTTGTCTTCCAAATCTTTTTGTTTACTTGTCGTATCCTATTGTGACATTCATGCTACCCCAACAAAAAGTTTTCCATGACAGAGGAAACAGTCAGGAAGGTACCTAAAACCGTCAAGAAAGACATTCCATAACGGTTACTATTAGGGATAATCCGTAGGGGAAAAATTGCTAGAGAAACACCTTTCTTGATGGAAAACCGTTAGGGAATGATTATGGTTGTTGTTGTCATGAGAGAGTTTCCTCATCGACTTTTCCTTTTTTGTCAGGAGAGAGTTTTCCCATCAGTTACAATACTGTTAGGGAGGGTTTAAAGTTTCCCTGTCAGGGAACACTACAATAATATCAGGGAAGGTTCAAACTTTCCCTATCAATACATGCAGGAAGCAAGATTAGGGAGGACAGAGAAGGGGAAGAAGAGGGCGTAACTAGGAGGATGACGACCGATTTGGCCGTGATGGAGGCAGTGGTGCCGGTGTTGGCGCTGGCACAGGGCACAAAGGAGAAAGGAATGTGAGCATGCCCCATCGTGTCTGCACCAACGTCAGGTGTTGACGTGATAGCATGGTCGTGAGGAGGAATGAGAGGGAGAAGTCATGAGAAGAGAGGGGTGATCTCAACTCACCAGATCACATGGATGCATGACATATGCATCCTTGCCTGTGCTTGGCCATGCTCTGCCGCCAGCGCTGATAGCAGAGAGAGAATGGAAGGGGAATAGGAAGAAAAGGCTGGGAGGTGGGGAGGTGAAAGGATAAGGGTGGGGAGAGTTTGTCGCACCTCCCACACCTGCACAACTGCACCCTTCTTTCACTCCCTATATCTCATGTGTGGTCATACCAAGGATTAGAACGTGCAAGTGTCTTATTTTTCAGGGGTTGTAGACTTGGTTTTCAGGGTCCACACAACATCATTGATGGTACATGTTTCTTCTATCTTGGATTTCTACACATACGTGAGGGTAGGAGTAGCGTTCGTGACGCAAGGTTCCTAGCTGAGGGGAGTGCTCCCCACACCGTGGGGGAAAACTTGTCTAGGGCGGTGTCGGCCCGGTTTGAATTTGACACATGTGTGTTGGTGTGATATTGTGAGGGATTTAGTCTCATCTTGATTGTCAAGGATGGGTTAGACTAGCATATAAGGCTTCTAGAATCTACAGTACCAATCCGAGGTAGCCCTTTTATATGAAGCGAGGACAAAAGTTTAAGTGGGTTGGTGAGAGTCTGTAGTCTACTCCGTGTGTAGGATTGGAGGCATTTGGACTATGGGACTTTAACAATGGTATTAGAGTCGATCTTCATGGACATGGTAGTGTGTGGCATAGGGGACCTACATGGTATGCCTGGCACTTGTAGGTGCTATAGGGTGCATGGTATGACACATGTGTTCGCACTGGACGCATGGTCATACAAGCTAAATGGGAACATTTTTGTCATTGTTTGCCTAGTTATAGGTTTGCTAGGTTCATGAGGACATTGGACACTTAGGGGGTTTGTGTAACATTCAACATATTTTTGTATTTGGCTTAGTTGTGTGTTGATGCAACATTATAACAGTTTGATCCCACCTACCAAGAGAAAACTTTCATGGTCATAGGTTGCAATTTACTTGGTCATAGCATTTGGATACTTTCAATGGGGTCCTAGTCATAGCATGTTGGACCCTTTGAGAGGGGTGTATGTGACATCCTGTCTGCCCTGGTTTGAATTTGGCCATAGTGGCCCATGTGTTTTGGAGTGAGAATATGGGAGTTCGTCCTACCTTGGTTGTTGATGTGGACTAAACCAGGATATAAGACTTCTAGAGTCCATTCCACCAAATTCAAGTTAACCCTTTTATGTGAAGCGAGCACGCAAGCATAATTGTGTGATTCACTCAATATGTTGAATAGATGTGAGCTATTTAGACTCAGGGCATTACAACTATGGATTCTCTGGCTAAGTCAATCTTGGGTATAGTGTAGCACGAATTGATGGTTTAAAGTAAGTAATGAATATGACTACGAGCAATACAACACTAGTAATGATAATAAATGAAGTACGAATAACTCTAAGCAGACCACAAGTAGATAATTTATATATTTATGAATATTTTGTACCGGTATCATATTTTATAATTTAAAATCAATTGGTTATGAGTTTTCAAAAGTAAACCAGATTTATGTTCATATAAAACTTCCTTTGAAACTAGATAGATGGCCAAATTTTTCATGTATGGTTAAAGGTTTCTCAATTTAGAGTTGAACGACCAAAAACAAAGCTCGAGTAATAAATTAGATGGAAAAAATCAAAACAGTCTTCTTCCTTAAGAAAATGTATTATTGGCATGTAAACAACACCCAAAAACGTATATATTTAATGATAGTAATATTTATTAACATGTACAACTCAAAAGGAAAGGTCAAATTGATTAATGAAGTGATGATAGATAATCTTACTACATCCATCACAAAATACATGTTATTTTTTCTTTTTTATGAGAACTTTGACTGATAATTTCAAATAAATATATTTGCAAATAGCTATAAGTGCACGACATGCTTTTACAATACTTTGTGTGACAAATCTAACAATTGTGTTTGCATTTAACTCAACAAATTAAGTATAATTGTTGATCAAAATTGGAGCAATAAATTGAACAACAACAAGTCTTGTGAAATGGAGGTACTCTCTCCATCCCCAAAAACTTAAGTTTTTAGAATTTTTTGGACATAATATTAAGACATTTACCCCTATTTATTGAAGTTGACCCATGCTAATTAGGGAATTGGCCACTAATTAAAACGAATTGCATGGAAACATGTTACCACAATCTCAAACTGCTATGGTCCAACCTATAGCTCTGAGAGCTAAAACATCAAGTTTTTTTATTGGCACAAATTTTGAATCCTGAAACATGGATCAAGTTTCTTGTTGTTGTTCACTCTATTTCTCCATCCCAAAAAACATCAAGGTATTCATTTGAAATCTAATGAAGGTATGCACAGTCCAATGAATACCATGGTATCCACAACAATAATATCATTGAATTCACTTGTTGTAGAATACTTGTTGTGGTGATGAAAGCAATCCTGTTCTAGGCGAGCGCATCACGGGTTTTTCAATTCGAATATGAAACCTTTCATGTACGGCCTGAGAAAGATCTAAACAACACATTTAGTGAGAAGAGGTGGGACTTGGGTGCTAGCATTGCCCAGCCTCTCTAGTGTTTTGTGTTGTTCTAGGTCTAGGCAGCACATAAGGTCGTGTCGGTATGGCATGACAAGTCTTTACTTTGGTACAAGCACGTCCCATGGCATACGCTGGCACACCTTCATGTTGTGATGGTCCGAGTACAACCCATGGCACACCAGCATACATTTGTGTCATGCTGGCCTACGCACGATCCTTAAAATACTTTGTTTTCTTTCTCCGTTTGTGACATATACAAAAATATATTCCCAGCTCTAATTACTGAGGCCTTGTTTAGTTGCCAAAAAAACGCTACTGTAGTACTTTCATTTGTATTTGATAAACATTATCCAATCATGAAGTAACTAGGCTCATAAGATTTGTCTCGCAAATTACAGATAAACTGTGTAATTAGTTTTTGTTTTCATTTATATTTAATGCTCCATGCATGTGCCGCAAGATTCGATGTGACAGGGAATCTTAAAAAGTTTTTGGTTTTTGCGGTGAACTAAACAAGGCCTGAGTGAGAACAAACCTTGATGGCAAGGTATCCAATAGTATCAATAGAAGAAACTGATTAACAAGAGTGGCGAAATGGTTATGAATATTAATGTATCCGTCTACAATATATACGAATCTCTAGCATTTTTAGTATGTAGGATATAAAAAATATGAAGAGACGGTTGAAGCAAAAGCAATTGACTAGCAAGCGACAAAAAGGGTCATGAATATCAAGGTACCCATTTTTGTTGCAATGAAAACTATACATTTTTGTACTTCTCAGAGAAGCGTCATCATGCATATGACTTCTTTTTTGTTCAAAGACGAAACTGCCTGCCTCTCACACTTTATTGTGAGTAGTACATTTAATAAGTAGAGCTGAGGAACGTACGCGTAGTATGTATGTAAACACATTCTTCTCTCCAACCACCACGATGCCCACAAAACCCCTTGTGTAAGCATTTTTGTTTGATGATGACGATGTACTATACTGGTTTACCGGCCCGGCATTGCGTCGTTCTATCAAGAGCGTGAAAGAAGCAAGGCTAGATTGACGTGGGTGGCAAAGAGATCGAAGAGCGTGAAGAGGACGACGATGCGTCAAGTGAAAAGGCAGGCAACATGCAGGCAGGTACAGGAAGAAGGGGGAGCCAGGAGCGCGCGCACACACACACACCTTGACACATGCAGCTGGCAGGAAACTCACCGCTTTGCACAAACACAAAGTACTCGCTTACTATGGGGGGCTGCCACTGCAAACTGATGAGAGAAGAAATGAGGCCCGCCCGGCCGGTGCATGCAATGGTGTGTGACTGCAGAATGTGGACCTGGTCACTGATCGAGCGGCCATGGGGTGGGGTGGGGGTGCACTGCACTGCAACACACACACATACACACCCAGGCCTTGTTTAGTCTAAAAAAATTTACAAAATTTTTCAGATTCTTTATCGTATCGAATCTTGTGACACATGCATGAAACATTAAATATAGATAAAATAAATAACTAGCAGTTACACAATTTATCTGTAATTTGTGAGATGAATCTTTTGAGCCTAGTTAGTCTATAATTGGACAATATTTATGAAATACAAATAAAAGTATTATAGTGTCTATTTTGAAAAAAAAATAGAAGTAAACGAAAATGCTACAATTAATGTGCAATCCGAAAGCAGTGAGAGAGAAGCCTGCCTTGGCCTTGCTCCTCCCCCCATAAAAAAAGGGTGCACTGCTCCACAGAGGAGAGGAAGGTGTGGAGAGAGAAAGAGAGGGGATTGTAGAGAGAGAGAGAGGAAGGGGGAACCCAAGCCCTGGGGGCGTGGGGGAAAAAGCATCATCCCAGTCCCCAGCCCAGGCGCACGAGCTCACACAGCCTTTTCGTCGCCCAAAAATAATCAGATCATCTATCATCAGTCGTCTCATGCAAAACAAAACAAGGAAATCAGATGCAGTACCAGTCTTCTCCTACAATATATACTATGGGAGGAGTACACTAGTACATACCTACATGAACATGCATGAACTCAAATTTTTAATTCGAGAAGGTACAATTTTTTTTTTTTTGTATTGTATGGTATACATACATACACCTGCATAGTTATTATTAGTCCGGTCTTTATTGTGTGTGAGGATGCAGGTATGTATGGAGACAAAAGCATGGTTCCTTTGACTCCAATGGCCTCCTTCCTAAGTGTCATTTTCCCATACATTGCTGATGCCTGCCCCTCCTTAACAACAAGATAATCTCATATTCTCTCTCTCCCTCTCTTTTCCCTCTTCTTTGCTTCCTAGCTACCCCCTCCTTTATTTCTCTCTCTAACTTTTTATGCTGGTAGCATTAAGGAAGGACAGCACAAGAGACCAGTTCATCCCTGCTTGCCTCTCATAGTCATCTTCTTGAGAGAGAAAGAGAGAGAGGAGAGAGAAAGGAGGAGTAGAGTAACTCCAGTACTAGAGACACAGACACCCACCAAGGCCAAAGCAGAAGCACAAACAAGAGAAGAGAAGAGAAGAGAGCCCCCCTCTCCCTCTCTCTTCCACACAACACCAAGAACCTTCTCTTCCACCTCCCTCTTGTATATATCCATCACCGATCGCACGCATGAGCTCGATCTCCAAGCAGCTAGCCGGAGATCGATGAAGAGAGGAGGAGGAGGGACGACGGGGTGGGAACAACCGCAAGCGTGCGATCAGGAGAGAGGGGCGTCAGTAGCAGCCGAAGGTAGACGGCGGGCGATGGAGGCGGCGTCGCCGGACCTGTCGCTGCACATCAGCCTGCCCAGCAGCGCCTCGGGGCCCGGCCCGTCCGGCGGCGGGCGCGCCGCCGTGGGGGGAGCGGGAGGAGGAGGAGGAGGAGGCGCTGGGGGAGGAGACCCGTGGCGGAGACTGAACGGGTCGACGGCGTCCACGGAGCTGTCCCTGTCGCCGCCGGCCGAGCAGGAGCACGCGGACGCGCTGCCGTGGCGACACCGGCCGTCGGCGGCGGCGGCGGCGGCCGTGTCCTCCTCCGCGGCCACCACGTCGGTGGGGGGCGCCGCGCTGATGATGCCCGCCGCCATGCCGATGCCGATGCTGCAGCCGCTGGACGGTGGGGGCGGGCTAGCCGGCTCCGGCGGAGGGGGCGCGTCGGTGGCGCCGCCTATCCGAGGGATACCTATCTACAGCGGCCCGGGGGGATTCCCGTTCCTGCCGCCGGCAACCGGGGCAGACGGCGGCCCCCTCCACCACCACCACCAACAGCAACAGCAGCAGAAGCTCGGGTTCTACGGCTCGTACCACCCGAGCACGTGGCCGTCGTCGCTCGGCTCCACGTCGCCGTCGCCGTCGCCGCTCGCGCCGGGCACGCCGCCGCCGTCCACGCTGGACCCCGCGTCGGCGTTCCTGTCGTCCCCGGCCGCGCACCACCACCACCACCGGATGCTGTCGGCATCGGGCAGGCTCAACGGCATGCTCACGGACACCCTCCGCGGCTACGGCGGTAGCGGCGTGGTCGGTGGCCTGGGCGGCATCGTCGGCGGACACCACCACCACCACCACCACCTCCACGGCGCGCAGCCGTTCGGCCTGGGCTCCCGGTTCATGCCCAAGCTCCCCGCCAAGCGCAGCATGCGCGCGCCGCGCATGCGGTGGACCAGCACGCTCCACGCCCGCTTCGTGCACGCCGTCGAGCTCCTCGGAGGCCACGAGAGTGCGTGCCCCCGCCCGAGCTAGCAACAACTAGAATTACACCTCACCGGCCGTCCTCGATCCGCCGATCTCTCTGATCAAAATCACACACACACACACACACCGTACCTTATACCGATCTCCTCTCTCTCCCTCCTGCAGGGGCTACGCCCAAGTCGGTGCTGGAGCTCATGGACGTGAAGGATCTGACCCTAGCGCACGTCAAGAGCCATCTCCAGGTACGCGCTAGCTGCCGCCGCCATTGCCAGCCATCTTTACCCTCTGGACTCCGAACGAATTCACCTCCATCACCGGAGGGAGAGCTTTGTGCTTGCTTCGTGCCTTCGTCTCCGTCCCTCCTGCCATTCTCTCTTCTTTGTTTGGGTCAGACAAGAACGCCAATGCAGTAACTCCAGAGTTAGTGAATGACGGTGAAACGGACCGATGGGCAGGCCCCTCGTCGTAGCCAAGAAACTGCCATTCTTGGCTGAGGAAAGAGAGAGTGAGAGAGGACTAGAGGAGAGAGAGATGCATGGTGTGGGGATGTGTGTGAATGAGAGAGAGAGGGCAAAAGTAGTCATCATTACACAATAATGCAATGTATGTGCATCCGCGCCTAGTTAGCGTATGTGTGTAGGTGTGTGCGCGCACGGCCCAAAGCACTCACAGCTTCAAAGAACCATGGCCTAGCTAGCTCCCAGAGCATGCAGGACCCAGCTGATGAGACCAGAGGAGAGAGAGAGATGAGCGCATGGCATGGGGGGCATCATAGTATTTCCATGTGTCCATTTGCTGGTGTTCTCTTGCGCGCCCCGATCCGCCTGCTGATCCATTTGCTTGTCTCCTACCTCCCTCCTCCTCCCCGCGCCCACCACCAGCAGTGGGCAGCGGTTTGCATTGCATTGGCCTCTGTGTGACCTCAGCTCAGCTCATCGCTTTGCTTTTTTTGGTGTGCTTTCCTCGCTTCCCCTTTCAGATGTATCGGACCGTGAAGAGCACTGACAAGCCTGCGGCGTCATCAGGTACCACTGCTAATCCGGCCACAATGCCTTGCGTTTCGTCCTCGCTCGCTCTCTGATCCTGATTTACCACCTCATTAGACAGTCAGTCAGTCAGTCAGTCAGTCAATCACACCGATGCTAATGGCTTGTACATGGTGTGCCTGGCATTGTGTGCGTTCAGGCGGGAACGACGGCGGCTCCGGCGACGAGGACTTCCCCGGCGCCGGCCAGGCAGCCTCCGGCGGCGAGAACAACATGTGCGTGAGGACGTTCGGGGAGCACCACCAGCGGTCCACCTCCGAGGGCGCGGCGAGCTCGGTGGGTGGCGGCGGCGGCGACATGGACCAGTCTTCGGCGGGCAACACCAGCACCAGGTGGAGCAACTCGTCCAGGTACAAGCGCCACTGCCCGTACTAAGTGACAGCGTCATGTTTTGCAGACATCTGATATCTGATGACCGCCTCCTTTGTTTTGTTCCCCTAACTAGTGCATATATCTGCACGTTTGCTTATTAATAATGGCATCTCATGGGATAACAGCTTCATCTTTTTCTTAATCTAATTGGTATAGTACCTTAATTAATCGCAAAGACACCACCAAATTAACTTTGGTGCTTAGTAGCATGCATTATATTGGGATGTCTGTATAAAGTGATGAGCATGTGTATAAAATCCTGCTTTCTGTCTGGTTACATACATACGAGTGTTTCGGTTGGATGTAAAAAATGAAAAGGTTAAAAAGAAATGTTTTGGGGGCGCACACTAGTACTAGTACACTAGACACATGCTGCTGACATGCACACCTGGAGAAAGAGGTGCACACAGGGGGTGGCTGGCTGCTGCCTATCTCATCTCTAGGTGGCCAATGCAAGCAAGCAATGCTGTGTCATCGCAGAAAAGACCAAAAAGCCACATACCCCAGCATGACCTCCATTTGACTTGAGCTTCTGCTCTGTGTTTTGTTGGTTTATGCTGAATTATAGAAAATACAGCTCTGCTTCTCCCATCCCCACCACACCACAACACAACATTATGTGCTGCTGTGTCATTGTGTGTGTAGCTTCTTGGGCTCTGGCCTTTGCATTATATTGTCCTCTCTCTCTCTCTCTCTCTCTCTCTCTCTCTCTCTCTCTCTCTCTCTCTCTCTCTCTCTCTCTCTCTCTCTCAATCCTAGAAACTACTCCTACGTAGGGGACGGAGTAGGTCGTGGGGCTCCATTATCTTTTCTTATCAATGCATGGGCTCTGATTCCAGGGGGATGGGGGTATTGACCTGACATGCCCTATTGCCTAGGAATATGTAACTCTTGGTTCTTTCCCATCGTCAATCTCTTCTTTTTTTCCTTTTGCAATTATTTGCACTGCACCACTCTCTCTCTCTCACACACACAGTAGTACTGGTAGTATATACTAGCATAGCTCCAAAAAAAGGACTTACAGCCACAATGGCCACTGCTGCTAGTAGATTTGTCTCGGAAGTTTTGGTTTTTCTAAAAAAGAACATCTGTGATTCGGCATTTTTACCAAAGACTGGGATTGAGTAGAAAACATGATTGCTAAGCAACTTGGAAGCAAGTAGGAGTACAGGTGAGCCTGTCTTTTGGCTATACTCGCTTTTCTCTTTCTCCGCTCCATCTTTCTTGTCATCCCATCTTTTGTCATACTTGCATTATATTCTTTGATTTATTTGTTGTTTCCCTCAGTTTCCTCTCTGATGGCACAGCTCTCTCTCTCTCTCTGATGTCTTTATCGGCACGTTGGTTGTTTACAATATAATCCATTTCCTTGTGTGAAAATAATAGTTCCATTCAGATTTTTGAAACAGTCTTCTTTAGTACCTCATCCTTCTTTCTCATAGCCGTTAAAGTCAAATAATGAATCCGTACCTCACATTTCTAATTGCAAGGCTCCACTATGTTAGGTACTATCTGGTGACAATACAATTATGTTAGCAAATGGCACCATCTCTGCCTTTTTTTGAAAGGGAAGACAATGTTTTTTCTTTAGAATGATCTGCACATTTGTTTTTTTTTTTGGTTGCTTTGAGCCTTTGACAATGTGTGGTTGTACATTCTCTCGAAGGTGTTCTCTAGGCAAAAAAATTAATTGCCAGGGGGTAGTACGATTCTCAATTTTTCTATTCATAGTGCTTATCAAGTTAATGCAGAAATAGGACTGTTGTACAAACCAAAGTGAATGAATTGAAGTTGTGAAGACAGAGAACATTCTACTATAATCTTATTGACCAGCAATTGTGCTGATGATGATCAAAATATTGTACTGAACAACAGAATATGCACAGTTTATTAAAAAAATTTAATGCCATTTTTATTGATTTACTAATTCAATGCTTTCTTTGATATATTATATGCTTTACTTACTATTGACGAGAACAAAGAACCTAATCACATATGACCTAACTAGAGGTTAGGACGATGTCGATTCATGCAAGTAATTTTTTTTTTCAAAACCAATGGAATTTGGCAGCTTTCTTTCCATGAACTCTAGGACGGTAGAAGTGGACTAGATTACTATGACATATATATTGATTTATATCCATCTTTAAAAAATCAGAATAAGATATCATATGTAGTCCGAAAAAGATTCATACATAACTCTTAGCACATACTCCCTCTGTCCTATAATACAGTGTGTTGTGGCTATTCTAAGATAAAATAAGAGAGAGGACAATAGATGCATATACCCCTTCCTAATCTATTTAAATCTGATCCTATTCGCATGATTAAAGGGTGCAATCTAAGTTTCTTTATAGAAAAAATGGTAAGCACTCAATTGCTTTCCTCTTCCATAACTTTATTTAAGTAAATATTATCTTTTTATTCCTCGAATGTACTATATTTGGGGACACATCTTAAATGTTAAAATGCACTCTATTCTATGATGGAGGGAGTAGAGTAATATGTCTCTATTATTGATATATAGTATCATATTGGCATTAAGTCTAGTGTGGCTCCTTAATGTTTAACTGTATATACATTTGCAATCAAGACAAAAGCACTTTATAAGGATTTGGTAGTAAGTAGGTATTATCTTGATAGAGTCGTAGTGGTCAAGGAAGGGCACTTTTTCTGGCCTGATACGACAAAAATCACAAATTAAATGAAAAAAAAGAAGAAGAAATGGACAGCCAGCTGTTTCATGGCCTCCAACATGTGGGGCATCTACAAACATGTTTTCTCTCTATCAGCATTGAAACCTACAACTAATATGTACTTACATCTCTGCATGATATTACTAGATTTAATATTTAGGAATCTTTTTTGACGCAAAGCATTCTGGAAAATCTAGAATAATGGCATCAGCAAATATATGTTGGATGCTACATTTCAGCAAATGCACATTATTTTGTTGGTCACGAAGCATTAGATTCTTTGCTTCAGTCTTTGTTTTCCTTGAGTTCTCAAGGTAGGAGCTTGCTGATCAGCTCTCTATGCCATTCACAGCACAACTGTACCGAACCGGAACATCTTTTAAGAGTGTGTTGCCTAGAAAGGAGTCATGTAACTAACTGGTCATCACGAGCAACTGTTGTTACTCACTTTAGATAAAGCTAACTGGGGAAGATTTTGTGCATGTATGCCATACTACCTATATATAGTAATATTAGCATATATACTGTTCTGCCTAACTGTTGTTAACTCAAAGAAGAAAACTACCTGATTATACTAGCACTGCAGTGCCCAGTTTACTATACATATTCTGCTACTATCAAATTGGGCATATATAGTAGTATCTTTAGAAAGTTTGTAACGGCTTTGCTAAACGGACAAAATTCTCTTGTTCAGGGACCCATGGCTGTCGTCGAATTCATGCAACATGGACGCTCATCGTTTGGCAGGGTTGTCTTCTCCAATTGAGGTATATATCTGTGAATGGTTCCTCTTTAAGTGCAGTTTTTTCTACGTACATATATATGCAGTATGCGCCCCTGCTGAGTGGCATATGCATGTGTGTGTGCATACACATACACATTGCGCTTATACATATATTCTTGTGCAAATGATACATGTTCAGAACGCGGAGCCTTGCCGATCGAGCAGCTCGCAGGTGTCAAACCACGAGCTGAGCAGCCCGAGCCTGGAGTTCACGCTTGGGAGACCGGACTGGCAGGGCACGGATCATGACTAGCTACTGGCTATTAGCTAGCCATGTTTCGTGAAGCAGCTCACAGAACCTAGCTAGAAGGCTAATTTCTTCATTGAGGGTTATAGTAGCAGCAGTACTGATATCAGGAATGCCTGATGATCTCCAACTCGTAGGCGACAACGACAGGTCTTCGCCTGCGAAGATGAACAATCAACCAACAAGTACAGCAGCAGCAGCAGCAACCGCAGCATCTCGTCTCCACCGGTGTGGTCTTGTGGAGATGGGAGTACGTGCCGATGGAGCACCGTACCGGGAAGAAACTAAAGACTTACTGGGTCTCTCTCTCAGAGAGAGAGAGAGAGAGAGAGAGAGAAAGAGAGTTGAGTCGTCGTCTTTTGGGTGGTTTGTTTGTTAGATTGGTCATGTTCCTGATTTCCTTTTCTTTCTTGGTTCTCTCTTTTTGTTTTCCTTCTGACATGTCAAGCGGGGCGAGATTATATTACAGCGCTGCCGCTGTGGCGGTGCAGCTGGGATGGGAGTAGTAGCTACCTGCTGATCGATGAGAATGATGGCGAGAGAGGCGTAAAGCTAGCCGTAGTGTGTGGTTTGTGTGAGTGAGTGAGTGAGTGAGTGAGTCGTGTGCGTTCATCCATGTTTGGTGTGGTCGATGTCGTCGTGGCCCTGGTAAGCTAGCTAGCTAGCTTGCGTATCATTAGCACATGGAAAGTTGGAAAGGAGAAAAGAAAGAAAAGGGAATGAGTTCTCATGAAGCAATCTAACTGAGATGAAGATTTCATCCTTTTTGTGCATGTGTGTGTGTTTGTATGATCTCTGCTTTGGTGGTTTCTTTAGTCCCTGCAGGTGCTTGTTGCCCCTGTCAGTTACTACTACTAGCTTCCTTGCCACTGCCTGCCTGCCTGCACTTTTCCAGCACATGAATATTTTAGCTGAGACTGAGAGTCTGAGAACGAATTCGGCCGCCCATCACACACCTTTCACACTTAGCTGAATGATATGCAGGCGCTTTAAGCGTACAGGCCGGCATGACCAAAGCAAGGTAATAAAGCATGGATTTCCTTTTCTTTCAAACAAAAGATTAACGAGTACGTACACTATTATTATTGAGGCGCTGGGATGGGATGTTTGTGCTCGATCTCTCTTTGGCATGAATCAAGAAGAATCATGCATGATATATACTCCTCCTCCTCCTAATAGCTAGCAGCAGTAGCAGTAGGAGCGAGTAGCACAATCAATTGCGCGCCTTCGATTCCGGTATCGTCTTGTCAATGACTCAGGCTGCATCTGGCTGAATGAATGGTCCGCTCTCGACGCATCCATTGCATGCCGTGGTGGTCCAAGAACTAGGTATAGGACGGGCACTGTTCAAGTACATGCTTGCATAAACCCCCAATGGACGCAACCATCTGCCTGCTGCTGCTGCTGCCGCGATCGATCGAGATCAATAATAATCCACATGTGATTCTTCGTCGATCCTTCTCTCACTGGTCCCTCTCGCTCCCTCCTGTCCTGCATCTGCATGCCGATCGACTGGTGCTAGGCATCTGGTGACGTCGTACAGGTGTTTCTTGCGCGGCGATGTGTGTGTATATATATATATATAGCAGACGAATGGAAGACGCGAGAACTAAGCATTGCTCGGCGCCACCGATGCCGATGAGCAAGCTAATAAGCTAGGGTACGTTTGGTGCCAACCTGTGATAGTGTCTCAACGGATCGGAGGAGGATGGATGCTGCTGCTACGATCGAGTAGGAGTAGTAGTAGTAGCACCTAGCACTAGCAGCTGGAGGTCCCAGCAGGGCGCCTCTGATTGATGAGGACGGATCGGATGGATGATGGATGGATACATGTCTCTGAAACGAACCAACGAACCAGCGAAAAGTGCCTCTGTTGATTGGGGAAAAAAGGGGGGATCAAGCAAAGCCGCGCGCGCGCTGGCCGGCCGGCATTCATTCTGATTGACCGCCCATCAGCAGCACACCTGCTCCCGTGAAAGGGCTGGCGGTTCTAGCTAGCAACGGCGACATCCCTTCACCTGAGACTCTGTGGGACCTGGGCTACGATAGGCTAGGCTGTTAGGCTCTAGGCTAGCCTATGTTTTGCCAGCCCAACAACCAGCTGCCAAGGTATGCTGGCTGTAAGATTTCTTTACAGCCTTCTTGCAGCCCACTCATATAATGGTTAGCTCATCACCATTAATACATGACCCACTTGTCTGTCTCACATATTTTCTTGGTTTTTGTGTCTGAGTCGGCTATAAGCTTACAGCCCGCTTTTACTCTCTCTCCTCTTCTCTCTCTTCCACCTCAGCATTTAGCTGGCTTACAGCCTGCTATAATACTTGCTCTAATGGATGATACAACATATATAGGAGTATTCATATATCCGGCCGCTATATATATGCATGGCTACGTCTCCTCGCGTGCTAATCAAACACTAGATTCCAACTGAGAATGTAGCCAAGATAGTCTCTTTTTTTTTTAGATTTGATGGATTATGCTCCTAACCGGGCAAGTGTGACACTGGTGCTGTGGAATGAGTGGCCAGCCTTGCCGCGGCAACGTTACTGTCCACCTTCCGTGTGTTGTGCTGCTCATCAACCACAGACTTCTTGTTTCATGCATGTTCTACTGCACAGGCTTGTAATTTTAAGAGAACTAACTAATTTGTTCATGTTCTAACACAACAGTTTCACATAATTTTCCGTAGATGTTAGGTACCAATTACTGCTATATAGACATTCTCATCAATATACATACTTTTTTCCTATTTATGTATCGCATCTCCATGTGTCTAATTCAAACCTTAACTTTGAGCTATGTGGTGTTTGAGACAGAAATACTCCCTCCATTTTAAGTTATAAGATGCTTTTGACATTTTTTTATATTTATTACTTCTGTTATGTATCTAGATATAGTATATATCTAAATGCAAAGCAAAATCTATGCATTTTTAAATACAAAATGTCTTATAGTTTGCATTTATACAAACCTCGCTTCACACATAATACTCCCTTCATATCTGAACTAGTTGTCGTTCTAGGCTCTTGGCCTATTTTTACAAAGGATGGATGACATTGTACGTTCGCGTGGTCAAGTTTGAACACAAATACCCTTGACCGACGCCACCCGTCCACCCTCGACTTCACGGCCATAAAAAAAAAGATGGATGACGTTGTATGACTTCATGGCCAAGTACACGGCTAATATATTGCTAAAACTTTATTTTATTTTTTTGGGCATCTTAAGGATCTCGGATGACAAAACTTAAAATCAGGAAATTATAGATATCATTGAGAGCTATAATTGTCATGTATAAAGTATCTTATTTGACAACATATAAGAAATACATTATTTTTTCTAAGGTGACAACTTTTGGTACGTGGTCAATATGCTGCTAAGATTTTATATTATTTTTTAAAGCATCTTAACGGTCATAAATGAAAAAACTCAAAATTGAAAAGTCATAAATTTCATCAAAATCTATACTTTTCATATAAAAATCATCTTAATCCAAAGTCATATGAAAATAATAAGATTTTTTCTAAGATAGAGTCTTACTACGCTAGTGTAGGTTGCGTAGTGCTAAGTAGATAGTCACGCCAACCGGAGTGACATGGCAGATTTTTCTATATGGAAATCGTTGTCCAACATGGGCAGATCATAACACGTCAATTTAATGCATATGGTGTGGCAACGTGATTTTGCCACGCTAGGGGTGTTTGCGCAACTAAAAGAATTGAAAATAAAAATAAAAATGTACTCCTTCCACCTCAAAAACAAGTACACTTCTAGCATTTAAAATTTGTCCCATAATAATAGCAAATTTAGATTATTGACCACCTAAAAGGACACTACACTCTACTTTATGTGTTTCAGAAGTACAATCATTACCATGTTAGTATGTTTTCACTACATGTATTTTTGTAATTTCGTACGAGTACAAGCATTAATCTTCTCCCACATTCTAGAAGTGTGCAGTATCTATTGTGGGATGCGCGATTAGGTTTGGTTATTAAAATAAGATTTGAAAAAAAAAAGTATTAAAAATAAAAAATCAAGTAGGCCAGGGCAATAGCCTTAACATGCCGATGCTGGTGATAACAGTCACAAAAGTTTCCCAAAAAGTTGGGTTCATATAGGGAGCCAGGTAGCCTATAAGAAAAGTGGCATGCATCCACTGTCTGCTTTGACTGGCTTTCAGACTGCCGGTGCCTGCCTGTAACACGATGTATAGTAGTAGTTTTGATTTGACATCACGGGACGGATTAACCAACACAAGGCCTTGTTCACTTTGCAAATTTTTTTGCGTTTGGGTACTGTAGCACTTTCGTTTTTATTTAACAAATATTGTCCAATCATAGAGTAACTAGGCTTAAAAGATTCGTTTCATAATTTACAGATGAACTGTGCAATTAGTTTTTGTTTTCATGTATATTTAATGCACCATGTATGTGCCACAAGATTCGATGTGATGGAGAATCTTGAAAATTTTTGGGAACTAAACAAGTAGTAGTAGTACTAACAATCAGGCACACGAGTACTAATCCTGAAGGCATTGCAATACTACAGTGCTTGCAGGTTGCAACAGCAGAACAAAGGTGCTTGTGTTTCCAAACAAGGGAGGGAAAAGAGTAGACGAATCCCAACAACAAGGGCCAACGGGGGAGGGGGGGTCGCACGGCGAAATTAGTCAAATAAACTGCGTAATTAGTTTTTGTTTTCGTTTATATTTAATGCTTTATGTATGTGCCACAAGATTCGATGTGACGGAGAATCTTGAAAAATTTTGCAACTAAACAAGGCCTAAGGAGAAACAGGAGGGGCGATACGTGGAGAAGATGGGTGCAGGGCAATCATAAAGCAATGGATTGCGAAATGATTTTGGCCATGGATGGATGCATGCTCTGCAGTGCATTGTTGCAGATGCAGTAGTCCCCCATGTTTGTGTGTCCCCTCATTCAAGTCATTCTATTGTTCCCTCTTCCTTTGTCGGCCGGCCCTTTCCATGCTTTTGAACAGCACCGTCTTCTGGGACTTGTTTACTTCCAAAAAATTTTGCAAAATAGGAATAATAGCACTTTCGTTTGTATTTGACAAATATTGTTCAATTATGGACTAGCTAGGCTCAAAAGATTCGTCTCGTCAATTCCGACCAAACTGTACAATTAGTTATTATTTTTATCTATATTTAATACTTCATGCATACGTCTAAAGATTCGATGTGACGAGGAATCTGAAAAATTTTGCAAAATTTTTCGGAAACTAAACAAGGCGCTAAAGAGAAAATGAATGAGCGACGTTTTATGAATTTTTAATGGAGGCACAGGAATAAAAAAAAGAGACAGAGAGCAGGCAGCAGCACAGCACAGCACAGCGGGGAAAAGAAAAAAAAACAAAACAAAGAGCGTTGCGCTGTGCAACACCTGTGTCCGCTTCAATGCCCTGTCGTCCTTCCTCCTGTTCTCTTCTAGCCCTTTCTCCCTCTAGCGCTCTCGCTCTCTCCTCTCTGTCTCAGACACTGTGGTGTGGGCCCAGGGGCTAGTTCCTGTTGCACTGTGCGCCTACGCGAGGAGAGAGGACAGAGGGGCACTGCCACTTCGAACTGGGAATTAATTTGCATGGGGGGCCTTTTGGCCCCGTGCAGATGGGAGGTTGCCGTTGCTTTGGACCACCAGCGTCCCCCCGTGCACTGTGCGCCATTCATCACCGTATGACCTACAGTACTAGTACGTTGGAGTAGGGACTTTTGTACGAGTACTACCTGTATATCAAGTGGACTTTATCATTACTACTAGTTACTACTAGGCCTTAGTTCCCCAAAAATTTTGCAAAATTTTTCAGATTCTTCGTCACATCAAATCTTTAGACGTATGCATAGAGTATTAAATATAGATGAAAATAAAAACTAATTGCACAGTTTGGTCAGAATTGGCGAGACGAATCTTTTAAATCTAGTTAGTCCATAATTAAACAATATTTGTCAAATACAAACGAAACTACTACTATTCCTATTTTGCAAAATGTTTTGGAAGTAAACAAGACCCTACTACTACAAATCCAGGCTGTACTCGTCGTACGTAGGCCAATCTGATGCATGGCGATGATACGATTAGCACCCCGCTCCTAGAAATCACGACGACGCAAAGTTTTGCATCAACGTACGCACGACATCATCCTTTGATCAGCTGCTTTGTGTACCAGAAATCTCAACCGTACCACAGATTTATGGAGCCACTAGACGTGTTTCAAAAAAAAAAATACAAACACAGTCAAATTGAAGTCATTCTTGAAGGACTTTTATTGATAAACCAAGTCGCGATAAAAGAATTGATATTTTGTGATTAAATTTGATGTTGGAAAAGTCAAACGTCTTGTAGTTAGAATGGTTTGAGTATTTTTTTTCTTCCTTTTGTCAAACTATAAATCGATTGATTAGTAGTGCATTAAGTCACGGGGACCACGTTGGAACTGTTGCCGGCCCCTGTCGCCATGCATTGCTACGTGCAGTCGTGCGAGACAATGATCGTAGTGGATTGAGAGTGGCGCATGCACTAGCCAGGGAGGGAGGGAAGGGAAGGGACGGGACGGACGACAGAGCAAGGAAGCGAACGACGCGCGCCCCAAAGTCCACCGGGTGGACGGGGGAACCGGCCAACTGTACGGTGCGTTGGGTAGTGCGTAGCAGGGTGTAGTAATTGCGAGAGCTACTCACTCGCCTACAAGTAGGGCCGTGTTTAGTTCTGGGAAAATTTGCGACAGTAATTATTGTCCAACTATACATTAATTAGATTTAAAAGATTTGTTTCATAAATTTTAACCAAACTGTATAGTTAGTTTTTGTTTTTATCTATATTTAATATTTCATGCATGCGTCTAAAGATTCAATGTGATGGAAATTTTGAAAAACTTTAATTTTTTTTTGGTAGAAGTAAACAAGGGCTACGATCCTACTCTACTCGTGACGGCTACTGTACTACACTGTAGCACACCTGGGTTTACGGGGTTCCCCAGTACAGGTGTCCGACGGAACGGAAACCGGAGCTATGATTGGCAGCTCAGCCTTTGACGACCTGCCACTTTTTCTGACTTCTCTTCTCTTCGATCGGGGAAGAGAGGGAGGCGCGTTGGGTGCGTTGACTGGCTCTCATGCCCGTTCTCTGGGCCAAGGAAAGCGGCGGCCCAGTAGGCCTGCGGTGGGACCGAGGGGCTGGCCGGGGCTGCGACACCGACGTCGATAGCTGGGCCTCGGCCGGTTTCTGCCGAGAAGCTTATCCCCCTTCTTTTCCTTTCACGCGTGCACCACCCCTAGAATCCCATCTCCGCTCTTGCTCGCTCAGGAGGAGAGATCCAGTGGCCAGTGCCGTCTATTTTGGACCCATACGGCCATAGTGCACACACGCGGTCACGCATTTCCTTGCTTCCTTTTCTTTTTTTTTCATTCATTCATTCTTCTTTTTTCACTCATCCCATCAATTTGTTCCACATGCAAATAGACTTTATTAGCTAACTGTTATAGGATGTATTCATACTCTCTCTGTATAGGATTTAAAAGTCGTTTTGGACAAAGTTTGGGTCAAACATTGGAATTATAAATCATCAATAATAACTTTTAAATTGTTGAGTTTGCGAATGTGAAAATTATATGAATAAATTTGTCTTGAAGAATACTTTCATAAAGTATACATATATCATTTTTTCTAAATATTTTTATACAAATAAGAGATCAAAGTTATGTTTTGGAGACCGTGTCGCTATCCTAAACGACTTCTAAATCCTATACGGAAGGAGTATTTACTACAACACTTGCTTTAAGAGCAACTTTAGGCTTTCGATGGATGTCTTGCCATTGCTTGCTTTGCCTCGTGTAAATCTGATGTTTGTTTGCTAGACTAGGTCAGGCAAAACAGCTCTCCCAAGCTGGCAAGGCTCACCTTGCCTAACAATTATCACCCAAAATATAAGATCTATTTATCCTTTGGATAGCAATACAGGTAGAAGTTTCAATACTTATTTTTAGTCTTCTCCAACAACAAGACCTAAAAGACAATACTTTATGCAAATAGGTCTCGAGGAGAGAGGATACCCAAATTTGGGTTATGTCTTCTAAAATGGGTCTTCCGTATCGGTACTCTATTGGAGACTATAGGTATTATGTTAGAGACTTATTTTGGGTTGGGTTCCCCAATAGGTCTATATTGGAGACAGCCTTAAAACCTTTCTGCTACTATATATAAGTTGTGTTTTGCTAATTTTCTATAGAATTTAGTTAGGTGAGTTTGTATTACTCTTTTTTTAATAATAAACATAGTTGGATAAGTTGTTTTGAAAATTCAGTGTTGTTCTTTTACTTATTTTCGTTAAATCATCATTTAATTTTGAATTTCTTTCATATTTTTATTTCATTTCTTTTGTTTTGCAACTCTTTTCTCTTCCTTGTGTGTGTGTGTGTGGGGGGGGGGGATTTTCTTGTTTATAATGCGTTCTTTTTGTATTTTTCACAGGGTAGCCGAAGTCGGAGGCACCTCTATCAAACTGAAACTGGTCTTTTCAACGAGGAAATAATCTATAACTCTTATAAAGCTAAACTCCACTAGATGAATTCTCTCTTTATGCAAGATGTCCACATTATCCCTCACTAAGTGACCCACTAAATATTCTATCTCTTCATGCAAGATGTCCACATCATTCCCACTAAGTCCATGTCATCCCATATTAATTAAAAAAATGATCATGTCATCTATATCATGTGAAAATACTTTAAATCTTTAATCTATTAACATATAAGTCATGTACATATACTATTTATTTCATCACCAATTAAGTCCTCTATAATGTAACCAAATATTAGTTTTTGTTCTATTAGCTTAGCAATTTTTTACTAGATCTAATACAATAAAATACATGCAAGTCAAACTCATATGTATATATACATAATAGACCGAATACCATATAGAAATGATATGTATATAACGATTTATTTTAAAAATCCCACAGTAACGCGTGGGGAATTCACCTAGTACTATATAAATGTAATGCAAAGCCAGGTCAACACGAGCAGCGAATCAGCGGACCGTTGGATGAGCTCCATCTCGGCATCATGTCCGCGACACGCGTCCACCCATCTGACATTCACCGCGCGCGCTTGACTCGATCACTGCGCCTCCCCCGCGGCAACGGAGATGGACGAGCCCGCCGACGCCGGCGCCGTGGCTTCCTCCACCTCGTCCTCCTCACTGTCCAGCCCCGACGAAGACGCGTTCCAGGATCAGCTCGCCGGGCACGGAGCGCTCGCGCCGCCACCAGCCGCCGACGTCGCCGTCGCCCAGCCGGTACCGCGGTGGCGGCTCTGGGCGACGACCGCGCGCGCCGGCGCACCATGGCTGCGCGAGGCGTGCGAGAACCCGGCGCGGGACCTCGTGGCGTGGACCAGGCGGGGCGGCGCGCCCCGTTCTCTCCTCGTCGTGTTGGTGAGTCGCTGCGACCAGAGCACAGGGCCGGCGGCCAGCACGACACACGAACGCCGCGCCGTCGTCTTCGATTCGCATGATCGCATCTTGCATGCTGTGCGGTTCTTTCTAATCGGTTGCATGCTGTGTGTGCTGTGATCCGTAATTTGCAGGTTGGATCCGTGGCGCTCGTGGTGCTAACCGGCCTCCTGATCGTCGTCTTCTTCGTGGTGGCGGCGGCGACGAACGCCATCGCCGTTTCCGTCGTCGTGTCCATGGCCGCCGCCGGGGGTTTCCTGGCCGTGCTGCTGGCTTTCCTGGCCGCCATATACATCGGCGCACTTTCCGTTGCTGTGTTTGTTATCTCGGTCACGACGATCGCAACAGCCATTGCCATAACGATCGCCACTGGTATATTCTCTATCTGTTACTCTCGTATATTCGCCATTTTTCGCAATGATGCAATCTTCAGTTTTTATGCCTGTAGTTAGTGCATCTCTCTCATAAGAGCTTGCAACTTGCAATCTTCAGTATTTAACTTTTTATATGCCTGTCCGCTGCTGCTTGCAAATTGCAATCTTCAGTCCCTGAAATGCAGGTCAAAAAGTCTCAAATCTGCCTGTACCTATTACTGTAAGTATTGACATCGTCTGAACTGTGCTTTATATGCGTTTCAGGTTGGGTTGCGTTCTTCTGGTTTGTTTGGTTTACTGCCAGAGAATGCCTGATCCTGGCAACTAAGCGAAGAACCGGCACCATAAATCCATGATCTGAGCGTGTACATTTTACCTCTGACGGCATGGTATTGCAGTTCTTTGTCTCGCATATGCGTCTTGCACTCTTATTCTTCTATAGATCGTAGTAGGAAACAGGAAATTTTACTCCATGTTGACGTCTTTGGAAAAGGCCAACAAAGCTTTTAGTTGCGTTGGGCCTTATTCCAGTTGAGCCCAGGATTGACCCATGAGCTTCACTTGTTAGCAGGTGCACAGGCCCACACTTGTTAGCCACAACGCATGGTGCAGCAACAAAGGCTGACAAATTCGTTCGTTTTTTTATGGCCGAATGGTGTCCATGAAATGAATGGATGCAAGAATATTCAGTGATTTTTATATCTCTCCCCATGATTCGGTATGCTCCAGCTAGCAGTTAAATCGGTCCATGCAGTTGTCATCGAGGACGATGCACCATTTGCCTTCTTTACTGAAAATGGCCTAAGAGCTTGGTAAATTCCTAAAGCTCAATTTTATGTAAATGTTAGAAGTTAAACAAGTGTGTAAAGCAGATAATTTAATTCCTATATGAAGGTTGGCAAGCAGGTTCTAGATGTCTACAAGTAATCAACTCCTTTTTTTAGATCCATATGATAAGTGGAATGACTACTGACCTAAGAGCGACGGATGTCATGTTACATATTTAGGATTCAATTTAGTTCAGAAAAACAATAGTAAATTTGTGACTATATATGCGGAACAGCAGACTCATCAAAGCAATAATCTTACTCAATACAAACAAAGAATAGTAGTATATATGGACATGTTTGAGACTACTCATAATTTTACCGTGAAGTAATTCCATAACTAGTACAGAGAAGCTCTACACTGGCGGTGGAAATTAATTTTTATAGGCGGAATCAATTAAAGAACATCTGTAAAAAAAAAATTGGCGGACCCAACTAAAAAACCGCATGTGAAAATCAATTTCTACAGGCGGTTTTCCTAACAAAACCGCCTGTAGAAATCATGTATTTCTACAGGCGGTTCTCCTAAGAAACCGCCTGTAAAAATCATATTTCTACAGGCGGTTTCTTAAGAAATCCGCCTGTAGAAATAATTTGAAATTGAATTTTTTGAGTTTTTCAAATGACCTTGTTTAAAAAACCATCAAAATGAAAGTTGTAGATCTCAAAAAGTTATAAAACTTTGTAGTTGATAATTTTTTCATTTGAAATCATTTTATCGTCGAAAACTACGTTTGAATTTCTCAAATTTGAAATTCAAATTTTGTAAATAACCTCGGATGGAGAAACTACCAATATAAAAGTTGTAGATCTTGAAAAGTTATGAAACTTTGTAGTTGATAACTTTTCCATTGAAATCCGTTTAGGCTCTTAAATAATCAATATATGCTCGATTTAGGATAATATGTGGAGAACTAAACTCTAATATAGATACAACTGAGTGATAGGTGAAGTGGTAGAAGAGGCTAGGCAAGAGGTGGTTAAATAATAAGGCTAGAGATTTTACTGGCCATAAACTAATCAATATGAAGATATAACAAACAATTAACGATATCAATTCAATGTGCTCATGCAAATTAGAACGTCGAGGATAGAAAGGTACTAAATAAAGAGCATCTGATAACCAAAATACCGTATATATATCTCGACAATTCCACACCATTTTGACCATACGTCGTCCTCAATTTTACGTAAATAAAAAATGTCATAGTTCTTCACACAAGTCAAAATAGTATTATGAATTGAAATGGACGAATACAATCATTCCTCTCGACCCCCGGCCCTGTGGTCTTTTTTGCTCAAACCGGAGAGTTTACTTACAGCGGTACTGTTCAACACATATTTTGCACTAAAATATTCCATCACCCTAACTTTTATATGCCCTATGATATGAAATATTTCAAATTGCAATGCATTTATTATGAACTAGTACGGATGTAAAATACAATTATTGTAGCAAATGTTTTTTAAAGAAAATTAAATCTCACTCCACTTCATACTTATGATGTTGAATGTCAAATGTGATAGCTGTAATCCTATTATTGATTACATTCTGAATTAAATTTCTATTTAGCTCTTTTAATCATGTTTAACTCTATATATTATTTTAACTGTTTAGGCGGCTTTTAACGGTTTAAATGGTATAACCATATAATTCACCGTTTAGGGGCTAAACGACATGAATGGCCTTCGCTTAAACGCTGATTTAGATGAACAGTGCCTAAAACAAACAACATAGCTATCAAGCAAGCTACCTTTTAAAAAGTTGGAAAGCTAGCTTTTGAGGAAATGAACTAAAAGCTAAAAAGCACGTTCTGATGAGCTTTCTAATTCCTCATGTGTTGAGAAGCTAAAAATGTACTACAAGAGCCAATAAAAAAAAAAGGCAACAGCCACAGAGGAGCCAACCTTTTTGAGTTTTTGAGCTAAAAAACTTAAAAAACTACAGATCGAACAAATAGATCCTTAGCCAAATGGTTGTAGCTAGTCACCAAGGTAGTCCATTGAAAGAAGATAAAATCTACGCACAAAGCCAATTCTGTGATGATACTGCTAGCAGCTGGTTGGCTGTCAGCCCACACATCTAACTGAAACTGCCTAACAAACCATAGAGCTCGGTCAGCTACATACAGGGAAAGAACAGGTCAATACTGTTACAAGCTAAACGGTCACTTAACACTGACCACACACGGTGGTAGCTACCTATGCTACGCATCCGATGAATCACATTATAAAAGGCAACGAAGAAAAAGGCTATAAACGCACTCGCACAGTCGCGCTACCTTCAGAGCGAGAGACAGAGAGACTGCAAAAGGTGACGCCAGTGGTTGGATCGGAGCTGACAACTGAGGGCGCTGGCAAAGCCTTCGTCGTCACCTGATCGCCGCTTAGTTTCCGTTCAGGAGGCCAATTAAGTTTGCAAGCGGCGGCGGGGACGGAGGCCGGCGGTGGCACCGACGCGGTGACGACGACGGCGGCGGCGGCGACGTGCGCATGCTGCGGCATGGACGAGGAGTGCACGCCGCGGTACGTCGCCCGGGTGGCCGCGCAGTTCGGCGGGGCGTGTGGGTGTGCGGCCTGTGCGCCGAGCCCATCAAGGACGAGGCCGCCCGGCGCGGCGTCGGGCTCGACGCCGCCAGGCGCGCGCATGCCGAGTTCGTCGTCAGCGCCGGATCTGGCCGCCCCGCCGCCCAGGTCGTCCGGGCCCTGCTCCAGCTGATCAA
>Ga0182004_10000333_pt1 | contig 26857 bp, 18 predicted proteins | sample Sormic07211540_1_FD_120479 | JGI IMG/M metagenome (GOLD analysis project Ga0182004, IMG submission 120479) | Endophyte microbial communities from Sorghum bicolor roots, Mead, Nebraska, USA - 072115-40_1 MetaG | ecosystem: Host-associated > Plants > Roots > Unclassified | place: USA: Nebraska...
ATAAAACCGCTTTCAAAACCAGGTCAAGGATGTAATGTGCACGGTTTAAAAGTTGAGGGATGTATTTTGTCCGGTTTTAGAGTTCAGAGATGAAAATCAGACTTTCGCGAAAGTTGAGGGACTAAAAGACGGCTTCGGCCTTTGGGGGTTGGCCCGGAAACGGAAAGACCACGATGGGCCGAGCTATGCTTTCTACTAGTTCACTGGGCTGGGAAGTCCTCATTGAACTACATGTTCAAGAAAGATGTTACTGGGCCGACAAGTGTTCATCGAAAACTATTCCCAAAGGCCTTATTTCCAAATTATATGATCTATCTATCGGTGATGATAATTGAACTTTCTTGAATATACATTTTTTACGAATTATAGTACAGATACAAAACACTTATATACACTTGTATGTATGTACATATAAACATGCATCGAAAGAATGCAAGTTCTGAGACCACCATATCCTGTTTCTTCTACGGAGTATCTCAATAGAACTAGAGAAGTATATAAACCTCTTCACTGAAGAGCATCACAATTCTTTCGCTTTTAACCGGGCATCACATTTAGAACACACGAACAACATGTGAGATGGATTGATCACACTTCACAGAGACGACGAACAATAAGGCAAAGCTTTGGCAACCCGGGGCTGATAGGTTCCCGCGTGGTTCACCAAATTAAACCGCGTATACTTGCTGATTTTATTCAGGTTCGTGCTGTTCGTAATGGGCTTTAACGATCACTTCGTTTCCTGATAAGACAGGATGAGTACGTACGCATCGATCTTTTCAACTTTCAAGGAATGGCCGCCGCGCGCCTGTCATCAGCTCCCTGCCGGTTGCCGACCATGCTGGTACTAACTGCGGCTAGCTGCGATCCACATTTGGGGTTGTTTCATGGGGCACACCATCAACAAACCGGTCGTCTTCAACCTCCATGCGCTGGTGATGGAGCTAATTGCACTGCTAGCTTGCAAATGCATAGGCCGGGGACGACGCTCACTGTTTAGGGGATGCTTAGTTGGGGTTGTTAAATTTTAACAAGTACTATAGTATTTTCGTTTTATTTGACAATTAATGTTCAACTATAGACTAACTGGCTCAAATGATTCATCTTGCAAATTACTCTCTAGTTTATGTTTTTTGTTTTGTAAATAGTCTACATTTAATACTTCATGTATGTCTAAACATTAGATGACAGGTGAACCAAATAGGCCGCGTGCGCGTAAATCTGAATTGAAGCCGACCTCTGCTACAGCCTAGCGCGCAAGAACGACTGGCGTCTGGCGCGGGTAAACTGTCAAATCTTCACTCAAATTTTCACTTTGTTTTGCATGCATGCTTTAAGCATTTTCTGGTGCTAGCTGTCTCATGCTTGCATGCATGCGCTTCTATATATCTCCTCTGATTGGCATCGATCGTTGAGGTCGGCCGCTAGCTGAGCGTCGTCGTCCACCTCCTCAATGCGTGGCCCATCGATCGGTTGTGCTTCTTCGATCGCCTTTGAGATCCTCGATCTGCACGTACAGTTGGATCACTGTTGAGGACTGATTGCCTGATGGATGGATCCAGCTCGTCGTCCGATAGTCGAGTTGGCCTGTCCACGACCACAGAAAATGCTCGGGCTCGCCCTTGCTCTTGGCTTTAATTTTGTCCGGTAACGCATGATGAATTCTTATTATTATCACTGAGTAAATATATGCCGCCGTCTTTTTCGTTTGGCTGATAGATCATGACAGAAAGTATTTTTGACAGATTTATTATAAGAGAAAAATACTACTAAAAAGTTAACAGATTTGGCCGATAAGTTTAAGCGAACAGCTAGGTACCCCATACCTATTTCCATACGCGCACAGACGCGTACTATTACTTCCGTACTGCACCATAGTGCAGTCTCCTCTGAATTTAAACACGTCTTACTACCAAAATGGTGGAGTTCTCCTAGTGTTTTTAGTTAGTAATAAAACACTACCACTAGTCAAAACACTAGAGAATCCTTATTAGGAGATATTTACTAGAGAAAGTTTATACTAATTTTTAAATGCTAAAACACTAGGAGAACCCCACACTACTAGGAGAAATTGAAAAATCTGGTTATGTCTGAATATATGACTCAGTCGTTATGAATTACGGAGTACTACAGACCATGCAGTATGGGCTCATGCGATCCAACGCATATATCTTACAAATAATAGTAAAGGAATACTACGTAGTACGTACAAGTACCAGTATCAACGTACGTGTACAAGTACTGTACTCGTCGCCTCCTTCCCTAATTCCCTTCCCTGTATATGCACGTACGTACGGGCAAACTTTATTCCATCAGCACAATTATATGAACGGAGCCGTGCATACGCTCACTGCGCGCAGCACAGCATGAAACTTCTCTTAAAGTCCCGATGGATCTACAGAGAGTAAGGCCTTGTTTAGTTCACCCCGAAATCCAAAAAGTTTTCAAGATTTTCTGTCATATCAAATCTTACGACATATGCATGAAGCATTAAATATAGACGAAAACAAAAACTAATAACACAGTTTGACTGTAAATCGCGAGACGAATTTTTTGACCATAGTTAGTCTATGATTGGATAATATTTACCACAAACAAACGAAAGTGCTACAGTGCCGAAATCCGAAATTTTTTCGGAACTAAACAAGGCCTAAAGTTTAACAAGGTACCGTAGTATATTTGTAACTGTAATTAGTGCCTAATTTTAAACTAATTAGATTTAAAAAATTATTTTACAAATTATTCTCTAGTTGTGTTTCACTAGAAGATATACCTTTATACATGATGATTTATCCATCATGACAAAATCGTCTCGCAAATTATTTTGTAGTTGTGTTTAATTTTTAGTTTCATAAATAGTCTATATTTAATACTTCATGTATATATCCAAACATTCGATATGATAAGAGTAAAGTTTAACAGTGCGAACCAAATAGGGCCTAAGTTTGCAGAGAAAAATGGCTCTGCTGCACTTCTGCCTGGGCCTTCATGCATGAAGAAATCGGCAAGCTGAACATCTAAAGGCACATGATGGTGATCACAACTTGATCATGCACCTACGAGATAACAATCTCCATGTAAGAGGCATCAATGTCAATATGCTTGGTAGGCTCACGCTTTTATAGGATCCCAAGTAATATTGTTTGCTATTATAAGAGACAAACCAGGGTTAGAGCAATGGCAGGCACATGATTTGAATGTAGAGATCAACTCTTGATGCTTACTCACCCTAAGCCGACAAGGGATAACCTCATTTAAGGAGAAAGTCGAGTAATCGCAGACTCAAACCACTATGAGGTTTTACTCGCAATGCAAGTTGGGACCCTTTAACTCAGATCCAAACACAAGTTATAGGAAGCCGTTACTTGCATAGCTAGAATGGTCGGTGTGGAGGCAACCCAAAGGGAACCGGCAGTGTAAGCTAAAAGGCAAGAGCTGATCTCATAGTGGAAAGATTGCAGAGATATCCTGGAGACATCCTCAAGTAGCCATCCTAGCAATGTCACATTCGCAGTCTGCTTCTTGTATTATATTACAGACAATTAAGAAGGAGCCAACGAATTCAAAACACATTAAGTCAAGAGAGAGCGACAACCACAATAATCACTAGCCTAGGGTGCATCTGGGTATGTTTAAAGTTGGAGGGAGGTAGAGCAAGAAATAAAGGAATGGTGAGAAATTGTCAATGAAGATATCACATACATAAATGAGATGAACAAAATAGACTTGAGTACGCAAATGAATTGACTCATACGATGTGGATATTGTGAGAAATATCAAAGCTCACAATACCAAGATGAACAATACTCCATACAATACCATCATAGAGAGTGACATCATGAAGAGGCTCTATTAGTAGGTCACAAGTGCACACTAGGTGTATCAACAATGCAGTGATCAATGAGAGCAACACAAGAATGGATATTGTGAATGTACTTCTTCTACGATAGGTAGATGTCATTAGACATGGAAGATGTCTCAATACCAAAGAAGTGAAGAAGGGGATCCAAGTTAGGCATCAAGAATTTATTAGGTGTTGCTCGACAAAGTCAATGAACTAAGGACCATTACATGTGATGAGCATGCATAGAGAAGAAGGGCATGACCATGAGAAGAAGTGTGAACAAAGAGAGAGAAGGATCATGGTTGATCACTAGGCTTGAACTGAGCACTAGTGACAATAGAGGAGAAAAGCTGAAACCATGTCCAAAGGGCTTGCTTAAAGCCACAAAAGTAGTGATGCAAGTGGCATGCCATGCTAGTAGAAACAAAGTATACTAGAGATAGCTACATATAAAACTCCTCACAAAGCTTTCCATTAAGAAAAAAATTCTTGATATCAAGCTAGGATATGGACATTTCATGAAGGGAAACAATAGCAAGAAAAGAATGAATAGTGGTCATATGCACTACTGAGCTAAGGTCTCCTCATAGTCACTTCCTTGGTCATGCTAGAAACTACGTATGACATGATGATCCTTGTAGCACTCAAGAGAACCATTAGAGCGAGTCTTAAACTTGTAGGCCCACTTGTAGGTGATAGGAGTGCCATGAGGTGGCAGGGGAACATGATCTCAAGTGATAGTGCACTCTATCACAATAGTCTCTTCAGGTAGAGCATGTTGCCACTCCTAGTAGACAATAGCCTCATGACACAAGATGTAGGCTCAACTAGAGAAGCAAGAATGAATCCACAGGGATCATCAGAGTGAATGGTATGACGATCGTGAAGATTATAGCAAGAAGAAGACTCAAGAGTAGGCCTAAGGATGGACAAAGAAGAGTTTGGTGGTGAAACATGATGCATAAGATGGGTGTAGTAGCGAGTGATCTCTCGAGGTGGAGCACCTCGAGGTGGAGGAACATGTGGTAGGGGAGAAACTAGAGGTGGGTAGGATGGCGGCGGGAAAAAATAGTGTAGAGTAAGTAATTGTCGATGTAAGGACTCGCGGTCCAAACACTAACTAGTGAATTTATGTCTGTGTGTCCTCAATCTAGATGGTGATGCAGGAAAAATACAAGGGGTTTATACTAGTTTAGGCCGAGAATGGCCTATGTCCAGTTTGACGTGGAGATGTGTATTATCCTGCACCGAAGTGCTCATAGTAGGGGTTACAAGCTAGTTGCAAGAGAGGGATCGTGTCCCAGGTCTTGGCTCTAAGTGAGTTGTGTATGGAGGTGGACTGAGTCGCGATGCCCTAGCGTACACGACTTAGCCCATGTTCGCTATGTTGTTCGTGTGTCCCCTAAATGGGACCTTACCTGTCTTTTTATAGTCTCAAAGGGAGACAAGGCAATACATGTGTACACGTCGTGGTGTCACGGTCTTGGTACTAAGCGTGGGATGAAGCATGGCGTCATATAGTGATGGTAAAGCTCTCTATGCTTCTGTGTTGTAGTTGGTTGTGGTTGTTGTATGGGTGTGCTCGCTCGTGTGGCATTTGTGCCAAGCCATACCGATACTGTGGAAGAGATGTTCATAACTGTAGTTGCCATGCCGACTCCTATGCATGTCCTTTGTTCACCCCCGAGGCCTTGCTTCTATATTTCGTACTATGTTCTTCTAGTGAGCGCGTGGCTATAGTGGCTAGGATTAACGTCACACATTGCCTCCTCACTCGATCATGCACACAGTGACAGTAGTAGGTACCATAGTGACAGGAGTAGGTAGCATAGTGCTCATCATGCCCTGCTCTTCACAGTGTGGGTGTACGGATGTGCCCTGTGTCCCATCCGTGATACTATGGCTTTGTCGTGGCAGGAAAGTCTCAAGCACTTCATTGGGAGGAGGGTGCTTGAGCCCGGGGCTCGAGCGAGGTGGAAGTTGTCTGATCTCGTCTGAGGCTTGGTTGGGTCTCGGGCAAGACGGAACCACTCTGATCTCGTCTGAGACCTGGCTAGGCCTCAGGCAGGACATAACTGTTTTGGTCTTGTCCGAGGCTTGGTTAGGTCTCAAACAAGATGTTTTATGGTAGACCCAGTTGTCCTTCTTGCCAAAGCTCTACGATTGGGCCTCGGATGGGGTGTTGGGCGACCATCTAGGCTTTCCTAACCTTTTGTTTGTTTTGTTTTATAAAGGAAATAGGGTTTTATGCTTTTCACTTAGGTATCCTGATTTATGGTACTCGACAGTAATGAGATGGACTCAACTGTGCTAGATGAATTGGTGGAAGAATGGTGATAGTAGAACTAGGATTAATTGGAGGTGACCTCATGATAAATCCTCATGCTATATGCAAATGGAGCATAGCAGCCATAGCCCTTATGTTCCATGCTATAGCCAAGCAAATACACTGAATTGACAGGGTAGTCAGTTTGGTGCACTAGCAAGGTGGAAGAAGCACATAGCAGAGATAGCCAAAATAATGTGGTTACATGAAGAGTGAGGGTCAAAAAGATGCTGGTAGGGAGTAGAACCCTAAAGAGCAAATGATGGCTGTCACTAAAGAGAAAAATAACCGTAGAGACAACCTCTATCTAGAAGTGAGGACTAGTGGAGAAGAGAACAAGTTGTCTCTATAATGTGGTGATGCTTATGCTCATAAACACCATTCTAAGCATGAGCACTAAGGTAGGAGAACTATGGAATAGTACCCTAGTTTGCAAGATAACATTGGTTGCATTGGAACTATACTCACCAGTAGAGTCGCTATGAAAAGCATGCAAGGGAAAATCGAACTAAGTGCGGACCGTAGTAGCAGACTTCTAGTACTACTCGGAAAGAAATTGGCCATGAGAAGACATCAAGTAAATCCAAATGAATCTCAAATATTATTAACAAAGATAATATAATAGGAGTGACCCCTTTTGAAATGAAGGAAGCATGAACTCATATCAAAGTGGATAAGATCAAAAAGATGTTGAGACACAGACTCACTGGAAGGGAATTGAAGCTTAGCAGCTTTGGAAAACATCTACGTTCCAGAAACACAAATGTTCCTATTCTCACATTATAAAATAGTATCACAAGTTCCCGTTCGTGTTCTCATTCCAAAAATAGGAACAAGAACATGACTGCTATGAATTTAATTTGTTTGTCAAGCTTGCATCCTATATAATAGAGATCACTACCACTAGAAGCAGGACCTAAGATACCATGACCAACTAAAGTGAATAGTATAGAACCTATGGGATGACCTAAATAATGACGCACAAAAGTATTGGTCGACAAAGTAGCAGACATGGATGCAGGAGAACTTGATGGATGGTTAGCCAAAGTGAGCAAATGAAGACGAACCAAAGAAGCTCTCAAAGGTGCTTAGAGTCATGGTGCATAGGACTAATCCCCACCAATATCTCCATATGGAGATCCTAAAAACATCATGATCAAGTCAGCCTCAACAATGATACCATAGTTGTGGTAAGTAATTTGACTAGCAGACATCAGCTGTGTAGTGAGCTTAGGAATATGAGATCAAACTATAGATAAAAACATAGATAGCTACAATGTTTCTCGAATTTGAACTCAAATATGGATAGTGTCAGATATGACACAAATGGATATCGACATCATAAATATACGATTTGAGTATTCAGATATGGATGTGTTATCGAATGTTGAATATCCAGAAATAAATACAGATGGATCTAAACTCTAAACGGATTCAAAGTTGGATACAATTGGAAAATATTTGTACCATTTGCACCCCAACTTAGGAACATGCAAAAAATTTGGATCATGAAAAGAAGAGGTAGAAAGAATGCCATGTCTACAATAGGAAGATACGTGCATCAATAGTTTGAACAGTAAGAGGCAGATTGAGAGATAATAACAATCACAAATGAGTCAAATTAGCTGGTGTCAAACCTCATAAACCTTTCTTTGTTTTAAGCCCTATTGTCATACTTTCCTACACTTGCGGAGCACATTTTGATATATGTACTCACTCTTCTCTTTGTTTCCCTTGCCACTCCGCCTAACTATTCGGACTTAAAGATAGATCGAGTTTTCTAAAGATGGTGATCATGCTAGGCAGGTGTGCCCCCGATCGGTTGCCTGTGGGGATGAAGATCTCACTTCACTCGAACTTTGATGTAATTTCTTTTAGACCCTTTGGTTATTTTGTATGTTATCGTTTATGTAATAAATAATGAATGTGTCACTGTTATTGTCGTTGTATGTGTGAATAAACTAATCATGTCATATTGTGATGTACATTTAGTTTTGTCTTTAAAATCAGGTGTAACATAAATTATCACCATCGATTGAATCACAAACTAGCGGTGATAATATTATCGCTACCTGTTTTAAAACAATCAGCAGTGATAGATGGACCGCTAGCAAATGTATATTTTGTACTAGTGCTTTTTTTTAAAAAAAAAGAGTAAACTCCGCTTTTAAGAAAGCAAAACGTAACAAGTTCGCTGGGGTTGCCAGCCACATTACAAATCACGGCATGTTCTGCCCAAAGACAGGAAGGAAAAGACGTCCTCTAGATAACAAATAAACTACTTTTAGATTTCGAAGACATCAGTAGCAGTGGTAAGCTTGGGTTTAAATTCTTTCAGCCAACGTCTAATTGCCTCCAGCACCTGCCACACGTGCTCCTTGTCTTTCTCCTTCAAAAGGATACTCCATCTCTACAAGAATGACATCACCACATATATCACATCAGTTGGCATCTTAATAAAAGTTTTTTCAATTGCCATCTTATTCCGCGTAATCCATAATGCCCAAGCAAAATCTGCAAAAAAAACATCATCAGCCGCTTAGGTAAAGGCCCCGTGCCTTGTAACAAGTAATAGACATATCTTCTATGGATCTAGGTAAAGATTCTAGTTCAAAGATATCCTGCAAACCCCCAGACTAACCGAGCCAAGTGGCAACTAAATAACAGATGGTTGATCGTTTCAACAAAGTCACAAATGCAGCTATTTATATCATCCTTCCAACCTCTCTTTGTGAGATTACCCAGCTACCTAGAGTTTATTGTGAAACACTTGCCAAAGAAAGAACTAGACTTTCAGAGGTATTTTGCATTTCCAAATTATCCTAGCAACTCTACTGGGCATACCCCGATCTATTTGGAACCTATAAAAAGATTTTGTAGAATAATGTCCCTTTGACTCTAAAGCCTAGGAAACCACATCTGAGTCATGGCTCTCCAAGCAAAACTCATGTAAAGAGTTAGAAAGATCTACCCAATTGTTATACTCTTCTGAAGTTAAGGAACGCCTAAAGTCCATAACCCATTCACCCTCATCCCAACAATCAGAAACTGAACAATGAGGGTCTCTCACCATCCTGAAAAGTTGTTCATGGCTAACAGCTAGAGGGACCTCCCTAGCCCAGCAATCTTCCCAGAATTTGCAGTAATTGTCATTTCTTACTTTGAAAATAGCACCCGATTTGAAGTGTTTTTTCACTTTATGTAGCCCTTGCCAGAATTGGGATACCCCTTTTGTTTTAGATTCGATGAAACCCCATTCACCCATATATTTAGCTTTGACAATTTTGAACCAAAGTTCCTTAGGTTCTGAAAGATCTTCCAAATCCACTTAACTAATAAGCAATCATTCATAATTCTGGTATTTATGATCCCTAGACCCCCTTGGTCCTTTGGTCTACACACCATTTTCCATTTGGCCATGTGGTATTTAAACTTGTCCTCGGCTCCTTGCCAAAGAAATTTAGCCCTAATATTGTCCATTTTCTTATGAACCCCATCCATGAGGCAATAGAAGCCCATACAATAAAGAGGAATACTGCTTAAACAAGAATTGGTTAAAATCTGTCTCCCCCCAGATGTCAAAAATTTCACTTTCCATGGATCAAGTCTAGTCATCATCTTTTGTGGAAGAAAGCTAAAGGCCCCCATGGCTAAGTAATGATCACTGATTGTGATTCCTAGATATTTCATGGGAAGTTCTCCAAGAACACAATTCAGCATATTGGCCATTTCTTCCTTCTCTCCCTGAGAAACTCCAAACCCATACACCTCACTCTTGTGGTAGTTAATTTTTAGGCCAGTCAACCATACAAAGCAGTAAAAAATTAATTTTAGGTTAGCAATAGAAGCAACAGACCCATCAATCATGACCACTGTGTCATCCGCATATTGAATGTGAGTAATACCCCATGGATAAGGTGTTCAAGAACTCCTCTAATGTGCCCCTTTTTAGAAGCCTTATCAAGAAACACGCCTAAAACATTAGCTACCAGATTAAAAAGAAGAGGAGAAAGAGGATTCCCTTGTCTTAAACCTCTAAAAGTTCTAAAATAGGGGCTCCTTAATTTCCCCCATTAACATTAATGCAAACTTTCCCATCTTTCGCTGTACTCATTAGCCAAGAAATCCAAAGAGCAGGGAACCCTTGCCCCACCATAACCTGCTCTAAAAAACTCCATCTCACTCTGTCATAAGCCTTTTCAAAATCTAACTTTAGGATAAGACCCTTTTTCTTGGAATGATGCAGTTCATGAATCACCTCATGTAGAACTACTACGCCTTCTAAAATATTCCTCCCTTTTATGAACCCAGTTTGATTCTTACTAATAATTTCTCTAGCCACCGGGACTAATCTGTTGGTTAGGGCTTTAGTAAAGCATTTGAAATCAACATTTAGTAGGCAGATGGGCCTAAAATGTTTGATATTATTAGCTTCTTTAAGCTTGGTACCAAAGTAATAACCCCATAGTTAAGCCTTTTGATATCTAACTTTCCTTCAAAAAAGTCTGAAAACATCAATTTCATCTCATCTTTTATTTGATCCCAAAATTTCTTAAAGAAAACTACCCCATATCCATTAGGACCGGGAGCAGAATTTTCTTTCGTTTCCATATGACCACCTCCTTAATCTCCTTTGAGGAGACATGCAAGTACGGAGTATTTTCACATCACCGGTCCAGAGAGTCAAGAAAGGCAGCAGTTTCTAACAGAGGATGACAATGCAAACAATCAAATCCGCCACATTTCTCCATGGCCCAGGCCGCCAGGCGAGTCTCGGCGACTCTGAAGTCTGAAGCCCGCACTCTCGGCGATTCTGAAAGCCGCCCAGCAGCGCGCGAGCGAGCCTGCAAAAAACCACGCAACACTTCCTATCATCACATCAGCAGCAGTAGCAGCATAAAATCAAACCTGTTACTTGTCAGGATTAGCAACACTCATCATACTCCTACATCATTTGTCTCCCTAGCGTTGGTGCAGTGAATGCAGCAGCCACGTGTCAGTGTAAGTCAGTTGACTTGCTGTTTATTTATGCAGCAACTAACGGACCAACATTAATTCATGGCGGGCAAGCAAGCCGGCCAGCGTGATGAATGACCGATGATCCAGCTCTGGATCGATTGATGATACCTTGGATGGGCACAACTACTGCTGTGCTTGTTCCTGCCGTAGATTTTTCGTGAGGACAGCGAGCTGGCTAGCGATCTGTATAGCTTTGCTTTAATTTTACAGACTGGGTGAGAGAGATCAAAGCTAGGCACAGGACACACGTCACACCTCGCACGCGTCTGCCGATCGATGCGCGCCGTCGTCTTCGATCTCGTGTTGTTCTTCTGCTTTATGATCTTTACAGCCGGTGAAGAGTAGTAAAGAGTAGGAGCAAGACTGGAAGAGAGAGGTACAGTATGCAGCTGCAGCATGCATTCAGCTGATGATGATGATCAGCTGCTACTTCTGATGAGTGCTGGCTAGCTGCACTCACATGTGTAGTACGTGGTGTAGGGCATGCATTTATGCCTCCTTCGTTTTCTCTTTTGCTCTGCACTCTGCAGCATTCAATTCCATCACTCTGAGTATGCTCCTACTACATTGTTTTTTCTGTCTCTAATCTCTTTCCCTCTCGATCTGTCTCTCTCTCCTTTGCATTGACCGTGTCTCATTGAAGCTTTCTTCAGTAAACAACCAGCGTTCAATTCAACCATGCATGCATGTGTTCCTTCTCCATGCACCTGCATGCACTGAATTTTTTGAGTGGTTTTATGAAGTAGTTCCCCAAAGTCTCTAGGATATATATGTATGTGTGTATAGGGCTTACTGATTCAGCAGTATTTTATCATTCACATGCTGCCTCAACTGGAGCACTCATGCATGCAACGGCCGGTCGAAAGAGCTGAACCTTTCCATCAACCATCATGAGGAGGTCATGGCTTGCATGAGATCGAGCGCCCTGGCTGTTTCTTTTTTACTACAGCGCTTCAGTTAGGTGTGGCTCATGCACGCATGAAGCAGCTAGCAGGGCAGTGCCGAGAAAGCAGGGAAGGAAGATGTCAATGGCGCCCTACAAAATCTGCAAGCGCGAGCGAGAGCCGGGACGGCATTTACTCCTCCCGTAGTACGTTTCCAAGGCCGCATCCGCATCCGCATCCGCATCCTCATGGCATTGCACTCTCCGTCCGGGTCTCTTGTTGCCTTGCCCTTTACTCTGATGGCTTTCTTTTTCCCCATGGCTGGTTAGTACTACTGTAGTACATGCAATGCAGAGCGTCGTCATGGCAGTCGTCCCGCTGTCTCGCACCAGTGCTGCATGCCGCCACACCTGCAGAATCCAAGCGATGCTCTGGATATGTTTTCTGTGTGTTTCAGAGCGGACTTGAATGCTGAAAAGCCTCACCAAATCCCATGAGAGGTATAAAAGTCATAGAAATAATAGCCGAGGGACAGAGAAATGTGATTTAGGCCTTGTTTAGTTCACCCTGAAACCAAAAAGTTTCAAGATTTCCCGTCACATTAAATCTTATGACACATGCATGAAACATTAAATATAGACGAAAACAAAAACTAATTACACAGTTTAGCTGTAAATCACGAGACGAATCTTTTGATCCTAGTTAGTTCATGATCGGATAATATTTATCACAAACAAACGAAAGTGCTACAGTATCGAAAAGTTTTCACTTTTTGGAACTAAACAAGGCCTTACTACTTGTGAGAGTGAAGTTTTTTTTATCCGCTCAAGATATAATAGCTGTAAAAGTTCCTCTTAATTGAGTGACTGGTGCGCAGCATATGCATTCACAAGAACGGCAGAAGTAATTTCATTCACAGATAGCAAAGCATACATACCATATATGGTGAATCCAGCCTCTTTCGTTTAGGGTACTGTTTCATTTCAGCGTGCACAAAGGACCAAAAAGCTTATCAGTTTTAGCCGAATTTGTTATTATTCTGTTTAGATCCAATATTAAGTTACTATGACATTCGTATTTATGTTGGCACTTTGATTTTTTTTGGAGGTAGCCAATTCGGTCGCCTCTTTTTTTCTAATCACAGTACAAACATAGTCATCTAGAATGTAAGCAGACACTCTATTCTTATGAGGACCTCAAAAAATTGATACTAAGTCGACAGATCTCGAGATTAATAAAATCATGACAACGCACAGGCGCTTTGCTTCCTTGTAAAAAAACTTCACTTCTCTCACATGCTTCCTTTGATAAATCACAAGTCCAACAAACCCTACGCAAGTGCATATGTCATCATGGAGACATCTCTTCTTATAAAAATGAGATTTCATTTACTACAAAGTGTGTCCAGCAGTAGTGGTGGTCTTATCTAGTTTTGTGTACTTATATATTATGCCTCTATTGTCTATGATTGGAAATAATCTCAGACTCAGAGATTTTATACATCAATATATTAAAACTAGCTATACTCCCTCTATGCTTAACAGTTTTAACTCCTAGAATCCATGCTAGTAAAACTTTTTTTAAACTTTGACTAACTTTATAGAAAATAACATTAATATCTGTGATATAAAATGAGTATATTATGAGAATATATTCTATGGTAAATCTAATGGTATTAATTTGGTACTATAAATCTTAGTGTTTTTTCTAAAACTTTAATCAAAATTTAAAAGTTTGACTTAGGACAACTCTAAAAGTTAAAGCTTTCAGGGATAGAGGGAGTATTAAAAAACAAAAGTAATGTTAGTAGATATACCATTAAAATTATATCGTAGTATAGGGTATTTTCATTTTTATTTCCCATATTTATAAAAAAAATCATCAATTAAAGTTAGTTTATCTTCTAGACCACTTCATGTTTTGCAACACTACTTCAACAATACTTTTCAACAAAGAAATAATGTTTTCCTCTCACAACATTTCAGCATCAGCAAGCCAAATTTTAGTGAAACGACGACTCAACTATTTAGTTTCTATGCATTATTAGGAGCAGAGGATTGCAAGACCCTCTTGCTGATAGCATGCTAATTTTGGTTTTCAGGAACTTCTATGAGTGTGAAGCCAAGGGCCGGGGATGAGTTGAACATCCTCTTGTCAGCAACAAGGGGATCAAAATGCTAATGAGTGTGCAGCCAAACAATCCATATAGCTAGCTTGTTGGTTGTCAACTATGAGCTTTTATTCTTTGTTTGGTGGAGCTATACTATATGTGCAAGAACCAATAAGGATATGTGTAATTTAGTATCTAGTGATCGCACTGTGATAGTTTAGACTGGACCTTATGAATGAATAAAGCTTTGATGAATGCATTACCATGGATACCAGATTTCTAGGTCTAGTGTATGGTAATTTAATGTAAATTAGCTTTACTTTTTATCTATTTATTTAAATGACAACGTTGAACTATCAGTGGGTAAAAATCCGTTAGGTGCCTGACCATACGTACGTCGGCTGGTATAACTTTTGTACCAACATTATACAGGCTTTTACTGACACTAACAAAGTCGTTATATTTTGTGTGTGATACAGTGGACAAAGGATAAATGCAGCGAGGTCTTTTGACGAGCTATGCCCATCAGATGGAATGGGAGGAAGCATTGGTGCTTAAATCTTATTAATGCAATGCCGGTTTCAATGACCGGCTCCAGCATGGGTCACCATCCATCACAGAATGGTGGTGGAAGGAAAATTAGGTCAAGTGTCTCCTATGAGTTATAAACCGGGAGAGCTATCTAAATGATGCTATCGGATTAATAATAGTCACACATGGTCTCTCCAACTTATATGGGTGCGATAGGATGGGGTACCCTCGCAATTCCTCAGTTTATTTCAAATCCCTTTCAGTATGTACTCCTCTATGTAGGATTTGGAAGTCGTTTAGGACAACGACACAGTCTACAAAACAACACAACTTTAACTTTTTATTTTTATAAAAATATTTAGAAAAAAAATGATATAGTATACTTTTATGAAAATATTTTTTCAAGACAAATCTATTCATATAATTTCTATATTTGCAAACTCAATAATTTAAAAGTTATTGATGATTTATATTTCCAACGTTTAATCCAAACCTTGTCCAAAATGACTTCTAAATCCTATATGAAGGGACTACTTGGGTATCTCTACTACACAGTACTGTTTGCATTGATTGTAGTTTGTCTTGTACTTTTCAACATTTTGCCAAAGGAAATGTGGATTCCAGTAACATGATAGATGGGTAGTATGTCATCTTTGCTAAAAAAAACATGTTAATGACCACTGTTTCAAATTAGATAGATATATATGTTATTAACAATGAAGCAAGGGACTAGATATATCTAATTAATAGAAACAGTTAGCAGTTAAGAAGCTTTGACTAGATCAGTTTGTAAAAGCGAGAAGTTTCTAGAAACGTTTTAGGCATGTCTGCTGTTTGCGGGAGTATATATATAGTTTCACAAGAAAGAGAAATCATCAGTATTTTTAAAAAGTTTAACTAAAATCTAGATATAGAGCAGGACACACTGTACTGTGTACTCCAGAAGAGATTAGCTGTGCCATGTGATTTTCATGCATTGAATTGGGCCAAATAAATGCAAGACAGCTCTAGGTCCAATCGAACCAAAGCTCGCAAATTTTTCAAGTACACATAAACGTCGCAATTTAAATGGGCGTACAAGCACACTAATTTTATTTCCTCTTGGTACCCCACATGTTAAAAAAGATATGCAATTCACATAAAACGGATGACTCATGAATGAGATGCATCACATCTTGGAAACTCAATTACTTACCCCGAGCTAATGAATCTCTTGCAACATCTTGATTAAAAGGCCTATTATTGCTTTTATTTATATATCCAACACATGCTAGAGTAATAATTCAAGTAATTGTGGAAAAGAACCATTCAATCGTTTACATTTGGATTTGCAGTACGCAAGAATTTCATTAAATTAAATCCCAGAAGATAATTCTACAAAAGTAAAATTTGAGCATCTATTATAACATCTAAATATATATAGTTCTTTAAATTTATAAGATGTACACTTCTTTCTACTATCGGCCACTCTCATGCATGGTCCATTTAGGAACCTGTCATTAGTATAAGCTTACATGATCAGTTCCAAACCCTAATTAACATCAGAGAAACAACAGCGAAAAAAAAATTAAAAGAAGGGAGTAAAACAAACTAGATCGATCGACATCCAACTCGATCCAAATCACCGAGAATTCAAAGACATTTTAGTTTGTTCGATTTCTGCTTAACTAGTTATTACCTAACTCGGCGATTAATTTCTTCTTTTTGTTCTTGCACATCTCTACTTGATTAATTTGCTTTTGGTTGTACTTGTACAGCGGCCTTAATTAAAAGAACTCACTGGGGTCCCCTAATGGCACCACGTCGGTCATGAGCCCCACCTCGCCGTGCCCCATGCCGCCGTCGTCGAGCAGCCAGCTCTCCAGCATCGAGAACGCCGGCGGCGCGGAGCCAGCCGCGCCGGCCATCTTGCTGGTCTCCGTCGAGCACTCGGGGGTCTGCGCCGCCGTGTTCGCGGCCGCCCCACCACTGTGGCTCGCCGACGCGGACGCGGCGCCCTCACCGGAGCACTGCGGCCGCTGCTGCGTCGTGGCCGTCGTCGACGTCGAACCCGACGCCTCCGGCCCCTTGCCCCCGCCGCCGCCGGGGCGCAGCCACCCCTCCAGCAGCCGCGCGATGTTCTCGGCGCTAGACGCGTACGTCGTGCACCCCGGCGGAGTCGTCGGCAGAGGCTCCACCTTCGCCGGCGCCAGCGGCTGCGCCGAAGGCTCCAGCGAGAGCGCGTCGCGCAGGGCCTGCCGCGCCGTGTGGATGTCGGTCTGCAGCCGCCGCTCCCACTGCCCCTTGGGCACGGCCGGGCGCTTCCCTCCCCCGCCTGCGGTGGCGCCGGCGCCGGCGCCGCCCTCCGAGGCACCTGCTGCTCCGCCGTCCTCTCCGCCGTCCCCTTCGCCGGCCTGCATCTTCTTCAGCTTCTTCTTGAGGTGCGTGTTCCAGTAGTTCTTGATATCGTTGTCCGTCCTCTCCGGCAAGTAGGACGCTATCGCCGCCCACCTGCACGGCAGATCAACACAATAAGCTCATCAGCACACCAACACCTCGTGCTGCCGTGGATGATTTGTCCATTGTTGTAAGGGGGAAAAGAAAGGGAAGAAGCTAAGACGACAGGCGAGGCGAGGGATCATCACCTGTTGCCAAGGAGAGCCTGGAGGTGGATGATGAGCTTCTCCTCCTGATCGGTGAAGTTGCCGCGCTTGATTCCCGGCCGGAGGTAGTTCGTCCACCGCAACCGGCAGCTCTTGCTGCACCGCATCAGACCTGCACGGCCCACACGACGGCCAAAAAGAAAAATCAGATAAGCTTGGAGCTTGGATCTTGGAAGGCAGGCAGGCAGGCAATTCCGTCCACCGCGTGAGATCATGAGAGGTTCATCACAGACCGGTGTTGGTCGGCACGGCGCGCCAGTTGCCGGGGCCGTGCTCCTGGACATAGGAGACGAGCATGAGGTCCTCCTCGGGGGTCCACGGCCCTTTCTTCACGCCCACCTTGTCGCAGCACGGCGGCCGCCCCATGCCACCGCCTCCGGCCTCTTCCGCTCCGGCCGGCCGGCAGCTACTCTCGATCTCTAGCTCTCGATCGAGCGCGGTGGTTGGTGAGATCGATCGGTTGCTCCGACGAGATCGATAAAAGCACCGATGGATCGACCGATTCTTCCGTGCAGAGGAGTGTGGGGAGAGGTAAAAGGGGTGGGGGCAGGATGCATATATATATATACACGCACAGGCACAGCACGAGCTAGCTAGCTAGCAAACAGCGTCACAGCGAGTGAAGGAAGAGGAAGAGAGGGAGCTATTAGTGCGTGCACTGCAGTGGAACACAGTTTGACCCGGGTAGAATGCTGAGCTAATAATCAACGGCGACGTGACATGTGTTACATCCACATGCCCTCATGGGCACAGATGGGCAGATGTGCACAGCGCGGCGCGCGGCAAGGGGATCGAAAAGGGCCGGGAGAAACACAGCAGGCCAGTCGAGGCCAACCCGCAATGGGGGGACTGTCTCAAGTCTGAACACGATCGACGGGTTTGGTAGCATAACCTGGATTGTTTTTTTTTTTGGCTTTTCCATGGATATGTTTTTTTATGCTGCGTTTCAATTAAATGTGTTCTGTGCATCCTTTTCTCTTAACAGGAATGGCCGGCTGCGCAGGGTAATAATGAATTTGAAATAAATGGGTGGGTGTATATATCTTGGTAAGATGCTAGTGAATGCAAATGATTCTCTTTTTTTTGCAATAATAGTTGTGTATACCTCGTCAGTGAATCTATTTGTGCCAATGTATAATAAGGTCTTGTTTAGTTCACTGGGTCAAAAGTTTTTTGATACTATAATATTTTTTGTTTTTTTGGTAGTTATTGTTCAACCATAATTAACTAGGTTCAAAAGATTCGTCTCGTAAATTACAAACAAACTATACAATTAGTTATTTTTTAATCTATATTTAATGCTCCATGCAGGTGCCATAAGATTTGATGTGATGGAAAATCTTAAAAAGTTTTTAAATTTCGGATGTAACTAAACAAGGCCTAAAGATGTGGACACGAGGTGCTCTATGGTCTATGGATATAGAGGCCGGATTATTGAATCTACTGTCTAAAAAAATTGCGGTACATGCTCTAGCAAAAGAGATAGAAATTCTACATAGTAATAAGGGCAATGGAAAAAGTCCAGCTGCTATAATCTCAGTGGTGAACATAATAGTGGCTATCATAAGTGTACACCGTCAGTTTGCAACTCAAGAGATAAGAAAGAGGGTTAAGCGTAAAAATGTCATAAAACATGTAATAAGCGGCTCTCATTAATTAGTATACGCATTACGCTCATAGTCAAAAGATTGTGAAAAACTCAGAGCTACATATGCGTACGAACACGAGCTACTTAGTTTAAGCAAATAGGAGTAGTTTTTGGCTAAAGTCCCATAACAATATGGAGTGGGTGTTGCCACGAGAAAATATGAGAGGCAACAAAGTAGGGAGTGGGTGTTGCCACGAGAAATATGAGAGGCAACAAATTTCACCACATTGATTAAAACCAATCTCCTTTCTTTATAACAAGCAATAAAGCAGGTTGAGACAAAAATCAGGTTCCAACATATGTCCTTACCAATTCATTTTGGTAAAAGCTTTTCTTAATCACTCAAAATCACCTCTCTTTCCCTCAAATTTAGGGGGACAAACACCAGTTTTTCTCGATCCCCTTGCTTTATTCCTCTTCACGTTGTTGAGCCAAGTAACAAAGACGCTACCCCACATCATAACCACATTGCTGCACCCCACGCCTGGCAGTCCTTCCCTGCCATGTCACCGCCACTATGTCATCGTGCCCCGCACCCCGCGCCATGTGTTTGTGCCTCCCCATGCCGGGCGGGCGAGCATGCATGCCGCCACACCACCATGCACATTGGCACCACCGTCATTGTTGACGATGAAAATATCATAATTTCACATACTGAAACACCATCAACAATCTTGGAATAAAAGGAAGTGAGCATCGCATGAGCATATTTTATCCAATAACTAGTTCCACATGTTTATGGAGTATTTTTCTACAAATATGAGCTTAATGGACCAAGATGAGCATGTGGGCCCACTGTAGGGGTGTCGCGCTGACCTACCCTATGGGTCCACAAACATCCCAAGCTTGGTACAATCCATGTGACACACTCCCAAACCAATATTCATTGTACCCTTGGATGTGTGTTTTATATAGACAACATACATTCATCTCCCATGGATTGGATGGCCAAAACATCAAGCAACCAACATGAACAAGTGACCCCACATGTCACAAAGGTGGGTTGGCCGACCCCAATGTAGGTCGGCCGACCTGCCAAGGCCTCCACTCACTCATGAAGGGTGGGCCAGCCTCTGCTCAAAAAGAGAGGGCCTCATATGTCATAGATGGGATTGGTCAACCCACCCAACACTACTATAGTAGGCCTATCATAGACGGTTCATGACTCCCATCATAGCCGGTTTTCGGTCTCGCCGATAAAAGGTCGGCGATGATAGTCCAAGTCATCACGATCGGGTAACAACCAACTATGATGGACCATCAACACCATTGCATTGGTCAATGATTCATCTGTGTCAAGGCAAACATCATCATCGATTGGGCTTATGAACCACTTGTGTAGTGGCCACAATAATCATCGTTGCCTTGCACAATGACCCGACTGTTTACAGTGTGGGTTCACCATTGCTTTGACAGCCAACACTTCTATGTCGAGGTGAACATCACCTTCGCATGGGCATATGAATTGTATGTTCAAAGGTCATGGTCATCGTCGCCTTGTAGCATGATCTGCATTTGATGATCCTTTAATGGGTGTCAAGTTACTCAATGATTCGACGGTTATACACTTTTGATCCCTGCCGCATCATACGTATAGCGGTGATGTTGGATGTTTAATTTGCTGCACGCACAAAAACATGAGTCTAGGAATGTAATTTTTGCTTTTGCATATGCAGTGGAGTTCATCTTCATTAGGTAGCAAATAATAATTCTATGATTTCTGAGTGAGGAAAATCCACTTTTCATCTATAAAGACATGGTAAAATAACCCCTTAAACTTTGGATCACCACAAGAACTAGAACCTTGATCAATCATGTTAATTGCCCACTGTAAATGAGCCATCTTGTTAGCATCGGTCTAAAAAGGCTTGATACTATTGGAGTGACACCTAAGGAGGCCTTGCTGCAAGTACTTATGCAATGTGGACATGCTAATGCCAAGACCTTTACTGATAGCTTCAAGAGTCATTGTGTCTTTGAGTGGAACATTGCGCAAAGGATCTAAATCAACTATAATTTTCTTACAGCCAACCCTACCCCTTTACGACTAGCAACATTACTTGGGATACCTTGGCCAAGATGAATTTTACCTTTCTTCCATAATTTTTTAGTAGAGCGAAGGCTAATTCCAAATTGTTTAGCTACCTCTGCCACATCTTTCTTTCCCAGTTTCCCAATCTTGCTTCTAGCCAACAAAGTTTCAAACACTAGTTCAGAGAATTCTTCTGTCATGTCTTTTCTCCTGCCGCTACCTTCATATATATGACTGCAGCATCCATAGTTACCGACTAAAGTGCATGAAAATAACAAATCAAAGCCTAGTTTCATAAAGAACAAACATGAGTACATTGTACAGGAGCCTCCTCATCATGTTGGAAAGTTGAATCTATCACATCATCAAGAGCAGTGTCTTCTGGTTCTAAGTTTAGATGAAACCCTATTGAAAATGAAGCAATTGTCAAATTAAAGAAGCCTACGAGACCACCATGTTCATCCAGTTTCTGTAAGAAAGGATGGCAGATTGAAAGAAGAAAAAGAAAAAGAATATCTCTGGCATGTTCCGGTGGCGGCTCAACATTGAGATCGAACCCCATCTTTGTTGCTCACGTAGTAGTTCTCTGGCTCACACGAGGCTCACCACTGAGTAGGAGAAAAGCTAAAGACGGTGGTTCACGCTGTTTCTTGGTGGCTGCTAATGAAGATGGCTCTATTTTAATAGTACGACTGTAGAAATGAAAATTGTCGCCGGGGCCAAAACGTGCCAATAGCCAATACTCACGCGAGCGAAAAAAGGCTCCAGGCACACAGTTTTTAGCAAAAATAAGCGGGCAAGCGCGGAATATGAACTGCAGCGCACTCTGCACAGTGCCATGCAAAATTCATGAGATTTTTCAAAAAAAATATTGTGGCTAAGAAGAATCAAACCGTGCCCCTCCAGCCTCGGGAGACAGCAAGCCTTCTGCTATGAATGTTTGTTGTATGGGAATGTATCTGGTGTAAACTAGAACCTTTGTGAAAACTCGTGCAAACCACGACAAAAAAGTCGTTTAATTAAATTCACCAAAAAAATCACACATGTAGATGATACACAACCTTATAAAATATCTTGTCCAAACTCGAATTCATTTGTGAGATATAAAAATAACAAATTTCTAACACAAATAAATTTGAGTTTGGACAAAATAGTATATAATATTGTGTATCATCATATCATCTACATGTGTGGGTTTTTTTGAATTTAGACGACTTTTTTGCCATGGTTTGCATGGGTTTTCACGAATGTTGTGGTTTTCACAAGATACGTTCCGATCCCTTGTTGTATAGGTCATGCTCATGTATTTAATAAGGATAGACATGAAAAATACATCCTAATTAATCACTTCTTAATATTCTAAATCTATCCAAAACAAAAAAAAAACCTGAGGTGGAGGGAGTACGAAGCCATCATCTAGGCCATGTTTAGTTCCAAAAAATTTGGCAAAATGAACACGGTAGCATTTTTTTTATTTGACAAATCTTGTTAATCATGGATTAACTGGGTTCAAAAGATTCGTCTCCCAAATTATAGACAAATTGTGTAATTAGTTATAACTTTTATCTATATTTAATGCTTTATATCTTGTCTAATCATGGATTAACTTGGCTCAAAATATTCGTCTCGTAAATTACAGACAAATTGTGTAATTAGTTATTACTTTTATCTATATTTAATATTTCATACATGCACCGTAAGATTTCATAAAACTTTTTGCAAAATTTGTTGAAAACTAAACAAGGCCAATCTAGCTAGTTAATGGCCGGACGGGCAACCAAGCGACAGGGGCAACATCGTCTAGTCTAATCTCAGGCATGTGCACGGGAAGCGAACTGCTTTGTGAAAATGTTCCCTTGCCTTTGGATGGAGGGAGTATTGTTTATTAGAGCTTGCCTCGGAAAAGTATACTATTCTCTCTATCTTAAATTATAAGTTATTTTAAAATTTTTCAAGAGTCAAAATATCTCAAATATTTGACTAAATGTATATGATAGGATAATAATATGTATGATATAAACTAAATATCATTAGGTTCTTTATTAATTATATTTTCATAGTAAACTTTGTAATTTTTTCTATAATTTTGGTGAAACTTGAGATGCTTTGACTTTTTCAATATTTTTGGAATGACTTATAATTTGGGATGAAATATTATTTAGTGATTTATTGGGTTTTCTCTTGAACACGCATTGGCATTAAATCTGATTTGTCGAATACGGCTTCAAAGTATACTGTGGTAGTTAGATGATAGAGTGCTGCATTAACTCTAATAATTAATAAAATCAACCCATAACAACCAAGTTTACTTTCTTAATTAGAATGACCATGACTACCCAAATCATATGTTTATCATTTTCTAAGAGGGAGGTCACGAATCAGTGCTATTTTGGACATTGGCATGTTTTTGCATAACGCTGGGTTGTTGGCTTTGCTAAAAAGCTATAGCTGAAAGTACTAATCGTTGATTTATTATGAGAGAAAAATACTACTGAATGACTTAAACATTACTCTTTTTAACCATCTATTTTAAAAATTCTTATAGTTCCACAACATACTAATTATGGATTATGAAAGTATTCCTCAGAATGAATCTTAAAACATAAACCTTATATATATATATATATATATATATATATATATAGAAATCAATGATAAAAAAATATAAATATTTGACTTAGAACAAAGTTACGATATGTAAATAAAAAACAGGTGAAGTACTTGGTGGACAAGGAATATGCAAGATAATCTATTATAAACTACTAGGAAAGCAATATGTAAACTGATTATGATTATATATGTAATTCCACCTATGTAACTACTCCCTCTGTCATGTAATATAGGTTACTCTAGAAATTTTAAGACAAATTAAGAGGAAACATAAAAGACGCATATACCCTCATTTTATTTTCTAATCAGACACTATCATTAACGTGATTAATGGTGATTAGTTGATAGATGGAAAGTATTTAATGTAAATTTGAGTTTTATCTTCTAATTGAGAATAAATTTAAAATGTTAGAACACACTATATTACAGGACGGAGGGAGTATACAAGTAGGATAGAGATAGAACCCCAGCATCTCTAAACAGTTTGGCAAATGACTTCCTATCCATAATTTTTTAGTAAAATGAGAAAAAAATCCTCTCCAACAATTTGGTATTCTAATTCTCTATCTTTTCTAAGAGCATCTCCAACAGTTTGCCATCTGGCTTTCCCATCCTTAATTTTTTGGCAAAATAAGAAAAATGATCTCTAATAGTTTGACATCTTCTCTCCCTATTTTTCGCAACCTCCCAAAAATTTATCCTAGGCGCGCATATATGCACGTGGCCTAAGAGCGCGCATCTAGAATTTCTCGGCCCGTCTAGTAAGCAAAAAGAAAGATAGGATTCCATGTGAGAAAAACGCAAGAGAAAAAAAATCTGGTGGAAGGGCTTAAATGCGCACAAAAACAAATTCAGGGTTTCTGATATAAAACATAAGACCAGGTTGTAGGAAAAGGTGTCGAGAAAAAAATAGGATAAAAATATAGAAAACTCTTGGAGATAACCTTTTTTCTTCTCATACTAATTTAGGAATTGGCAAACACCATACTTTGAAAACAAAGTATGAGAATATCTTAGAGATGCTTAACTTGGCATATCTCCCTGTTTAGCGCGTAAATATGTGCGCGGGCTCCGTGCTTGGCATCGGTTTTTCTCCTAATACTTAGTGGGGCTCTTTGTTTCGTTAGTGGATTTGCAGGTTTTTGGAAACAAAATTTGTCAAACTGTTGGAGATGAGATATTTTTTCCTCCTCATATTATTTTAGGAGTTGACAAACAACAAGATTTGAGAAACGAATTTTGCCCAACAGTTAGAGATGCTCTAATCGACATCCGAATAAATGCTAGGGCCCTGTTTGGTTCCTCTAGATTTTTTTTACTACCCATCACCTCGAATGTTTGGACGTACGAGTACTATATATATACTATTTACAAAACCAAAAACACAACTAGAGGATAATTTGTGAGACGAATCTTTTAAACCTAATTAGTCTATAATTGCACACTAATTATTAAATAAAACGAAAATGCTATAATATCTATTAAATTTTAACACCTAAAACGAACACATATGCATAGTTCCCATCTACTACCCGCAATGGCACCTAGCGCACAACACGCACAAGCAATACAAATACATATGATACATTGGACATAAAGCACTTCATGTTTAGACATATATAAGGTCGTGTTTGGTTGTATCCGGTAAAGTTTAACTCTCGTCACATCGAATATTGGGATACATGCATGGAGTACTAAATATAAACTATTTATAAAACTAAAAACACAGGTAGAGTCATTTGCAAGAGGAATCTTTTAAACCTAATTAGTTCATAATTGGACACAAGTTATCAAATAAGACAAAATATTGTGTACATGTAAACTTTAACATACCCAACCAAACACCCTCTAAATTTGTGTCTTATACGCTACCCTTCTAATATACTCCGATCCACGTGGTAAGATGTAAAAAATGACGACAGTTGGATTAGTTGACTAGACATGCAAAACCAGAATGTCACTTATTTATGAGTGGATGATCAAAAAAAATTTATAGGAGTTGTTGGATATTGAGCCGTCCTTATAAATAGACAACAATTTATAGAGACGGCTAAAAAGACTAACCGTTCCTACAAATCGATTTGTAGAAACAGCTTGTTTGAGAACTATTTGTAAGAGCGACTCAATATAGAGCCACCCTAAAAAAGATAGCGTTGCTACAAATTTTTTTTACTTAGTGAGCTGCTTCTACTAAAAAATACCTTCATTGCTAATAATCATTTGTGTAGTAGAGATTTTCTCTAACTTTGACTAAATTCTTAGAAAAAGAATATATTAACATCTGCAAGTTAAAAAAATGCTCTATCAAAACACATTTTATGGAGAATTTAATGAAACTAACTTATATTCTAAATGTTGGTGTATCTCTCTACTTGATTAAAGTTGAAGAAGTTTTACCTAGATAAATCAAAAGTAAACAACAAATTTGGAACTGAAGGAGTAGATAGCTATATTGTCTAATCCGTTGCAGCAGCTTAGTAGATGTTCTCTTAGCGTTTCCATTCACTCTCGGGCAATAATTGACAGAGCGCTGTTTTCATTAACTGTTGCATTGCAAGAAAACGGTGCCGACACAAACCCTAATCAACCTCACCAATAGTTTCAGACGTGCTGCCAGACTCTTCACCGTTTCATTAACCTAGCAGGGCAAATTACCGAACAACTACCCAGTACGACAAACACAATCAAACAATAAATAGTCCAAGTGCAAGTACCGTCCCCTTTCTTCCTATATGTGATGACGAGGTTGTTAAAACTTAAGAGCTTGACTCAGTGAGACCATTAATTGTAATTCGAACCAGTTTCGAACCCATTCCTAAGGCCTTGTTTAGTTCCAAAAAATTTTGGGAATACAACATTGTAGCACTTTTATTTTTATTTGACAAACATTGTCCAATCATAAAGTAACTATGCTTAAAAGATTCGTCTCGCGATTTACAGACAAACTGTGTAATTAGTTTTTATTTTCATCTATATTTAATGCTCCATGCATGTGCCGCAAGATTCGGTGTGACGGAGAATCTTAAAAAAATTTGGGTTTTTGGGGTCAACTAAACAAGACCTAATACAGGTTGGTGAATGATAGTATATATATTTCTTTCGTCCTAAATTATAAGACGTTTTGGTGATTCTAGAATATATATATATATATATATATATATATATATATATATATATATATATATATATATATATATATATATATATATAT
>Ga0182004_10000334_pt1 | contig 26755 bp, 21 predicted proteins | sample Sormic07211540_1_FD_120479 | JGI IMG/M metagenome (GOLD analysis project Ga0182004, IMG submission 120479) | Endophyte microbial communities from Sorghum bicolor roots, Mead, Nebraska, USA - 072115-40_1 MetaG | ecosystem: Host-associated > Plants > Roots > Unclassified | place: USA: Nebraska...
CTCTCTCTCTCTCTCTCTCTCTCTCTCTCTCTACCAACTCTGGTGGGAGAAGGGAGGTTCGGGGGAGGTAGGCAGGGCCAAGCGGTGGGGACGATGGCAGGGCAATTAAGGGCTTGGTGGCAGTGGAGGCGACCGGGCTAGGTTGGGGCGGGGGCGTCGCGATGGTGCTCGCCGATGAGCATGGCCACAACGATGACGACAATATGGGAGAGGGGAAGAAGGAGACACGTAGAGCTCTAGCAAAACCCTAGTGCAGCTACGACAGGGCAGGAGTGGTGGTGGAGTGAGGAGGAGGGTGGGGTCAAGGACAAGTGTGAGCACGTGCGGGAGTTGGAAGAAGAATAGTGCAGGGGCTACGCAGTGGTGGTCGGTGCGTTGCTAGCAGCCACCTTGGTCGGACCCTAGCACATCACCTAGTTTATTCCATACTACGGTGTTTTCATTTTGAATCGAGGCGACATGTTTTTGTCCCTATATATTCCAAGTCTTTAACTTTCTACTCTATTATTCATTTGAACTTTTCTAAAATGAATTTTTTGTTATCTTCTCTGCATATGCATACAACCATTGCGAAACCAAGGTTACAAATAGCACCCAAAAAGTAGTGACCACTTTTAGATGCCAAGTCTATCAGACATTTGTATGATCCTTGTTTGGCAAATATATCTACAATGTCGTATCCATCATGCAAGAACACTCACCCCAAATTTGGTGAGACACTCTCCCTTCAAAGGGCCTTGTAGAAGCCCAATCAGTAAGTAACCTTTCTTTATTACCAAATTAAGCTAGTTAATCTATTACCTTTTGTAAAAATTAAAAAAATAATAATTTCCTTGGTGTTTTCTTACATGTACAATTGGGATTTATTATGTCGCGATTACCAGCAATCCTACAATTTTAGCGTTTAATAAAAATAGATTTAATTGATTGAGTGCACTTTAAAAGTCAGCTTAACTTTTTAAAAAAGAAACATCTACTGTATCGATATATTAAGCCATATGTTGTTTTTTAGGGCATAGTCTCCTTTAACAGTGCCTAAATTTGTTTTGGTAGATTTCAATCCTACGCTTTTTTAGTCTATTTTGTCCTTTGTTAAATCAAGTTATTTTAGCTCAGGCCCCATTTAGAATGTACCGCCTCTATTTCAAATTATAAGACATTTTGACTTTTTTAGATACATAATTTTTTTACTACATATTTAGGTATACACTATGTGTATATATATATATATATATATATATATATATATATATATAGTAAAGTTAATGAATCTACAAAAGCTAAAACGTCTTGTAATTTGGAATGGAGGGAGTATAACATTTTCATGGTTTTTTACTCTATGCTTTTCTGTGTTTTTCCCCTACAAATTTCCTATAAGTATGGCAAAACGGCTCCTCTGGCCTCTTTTTTATGAAGATGTTGACTATCCATAGTGCCCCTGCTTATTTGATTCAGTTAGTAATATATGAGTTTATTAGTGACATAACTATGGCCTTATATCACTAAAGAAATGGAGTACTATTTTTCTTTGAGGAAAAAAAAAACATCGCTACATTGCCCTAGAGCATCGGGAGTGTACGAAATATGAAGGTTGTAAAGACTCTTGCATCAACCTCATAAGTTTCGAGCAGCAGCCCTTAGGTCGACCCTAAGAGCAAGCACAACGCAAGCGCGAATATCATCGTTAGCCTCAACAAAAAGCTTGCCTACACGTAGGAGTAAAGTGACTGAAGCCACCACCTCCCAATCGCACCGCAGGACATATAATTCTCTCTCTCTTTCTCTAACCGCTTTATCAGACAAAAAGCATATACTAGGAGCACTTCACTTCCTCCCATTGCGTTTTCTGCTTGTTGCTTCTGTATTTTATCAGATGAGACATATGTGTCTTCTGAAGGATATCAGTAGGTTCTGCAAGGCCATCATCTTTTTTATCTTTTTCTATCCGATCTTATATGGCAACGAAGCCAACATTCACCGTGGAGCGTTGGGGTGGCCTAATTAGGAGAAAACAAAAGCATATGGCGGGACCTCAAGCTAATGAAAGACACAATCTTAAGGCTTATTATAAAAAAAGAGTAAAGTCCACCATCAGTCCTTAAACTTCCTGTAGTGTCATTCCGATCCATAAACTCACAAATCGATCATTTGGATTCTTAAACTTATTCGTTTGTGTCATCTCGGTCTCTAAACTTATTCAGCTGTGGTCTCTAAACTTAGAAATCACCCGTTTAAGTCCTTAAATTTGTTCAGTTGTGTCATTCCGGTCGCTAAATTTGGTTTTAAGTCTCATCTGGATCAAAACAAAACGGTATAAAAATTGTATATCAAAAATAATTCAGAACTTTTTATATGAATTCGAATAAAGACAAAATTTATATCAAAGTTGTAGCACTCAACGTGATCTTAGTTTTGTAGTTGAAAAGTTTTTTTTATTTGAAGTCGTTTAATGTCACAAAATTTAATTTTAAATTTTAAAATGTATAAACTTACAATAAATATTTTGGGACCCTAAATAATTTAAATTTTAAAAATTTTCAACTATAAAGTTGTAGATCGCATTGCTGGCTATAATCTCTATAACTAAAAATTATGGAGATGACCCGTCTACCACACCTATGGTGAAACCACAACTCACATTCTTTTACTGTGCCATGATAGGCTATCCCATCAACTCATGCTCCACTCACCTATCCCATCAACTCATGCCCCACTCACCCATGCATGCAAAATCTGTATATACGAGGACCCGTCTACCACACCCATAGTGAAGCCACAACTCTGATCCCTTTTACTGTGCTATGATAAGCTATCTCATCAACCCAGGCCCCACTCACCCATGCATGTAAAATTGTTTTACCGAATTAAAAAAGTCATAACTCTTAAACCAAAGATATAAATTTAATTCTGATTGCACCATTAAATTTCTTGTAACAAATCCTTCAAAACAAGATCACACATGGATATATTTAGATAAAATTCTATTAATGAATATTTATCTTATAAAGATAAAATATTTTTTTATTAAGTAGAGACAATATTCTAAGTTGAACACACAATGTTCTGTCTTTGTAAAAAATGTTATCAATGTAGAAGAATAGTATTTTGGTTTTAGGTTTATAAAACTGATATTACAATATACATAAAAATACATAAATACATGACATAGATAAAAATAATAATAAAATCTAGAGTAAATATCATAAGAAAAAAATAAAAACACAAAATGGAGAAAAATTTCAAATAATGTCAAAGGGTTACTTTTAAAATATCATAAATATATTTATAGAACATTAACATCACTAAATACATCATAGAACATCATTAAATATATTATAGAACATCACATTTATTATAGATTACATGTATACTAAGTGAACACCATAAGAAACATTATAGAACATCATATGTATACTACATAAACATGACATAACATAGCATAGAACACTAAATATATACTGTATAAACATCACATATATATAGAAAATAAAAATAAAAAATAAAATTATTAAGAATAAAAATATAAAAACAAACATGATTAACAAATGATAAAAATGCATAGATCAAATAAAATAAATGAATAATTTAAATAAGGATAAAAAGAAGATTATAAGGAAATAAAATATAAAATAAGAATGAAGAAATATAGAAAACCTGAAAAGAAAAAAGAAAAACAAATAGAAGCAAGGAAGAATAATAAAAATAAAACCAAAAGAAAAAATAAAAGCTAAAATTTAAACAAGAAAAAGAATACGGAAAGGACAGGAAATAAAATAAAATAAAAAAATGAAAACCGAAATGAAATGAAAAAGAAAGAATATAGACAGAAAAAATGAAATAACAATGAAGAAACATAGAGTATGTTAATTTTAAAGCCTGTAACAACGTACGGACATTAACCTAGTTTGATATAAAATTTATCTTCATTTGAGTTTATATAAAAAGGTTATAAGTTACTTTCGAATATAGAGTTTTTAGATTCGTCCTGTTTTCATCCAGATGAGACTTAAAAGACAAATTTAGGGACCGGATAACACAACTAAATAAGTTTGAGGGTTTCCAAGTTCAGGTATGAGGATGACATAGCCAAACAAGTTTAGATAAAACGGTTGTTTTGTGAGTTTAGGGATCATGATGATACACCCGAATAAGTTTAGAAACTGGTGATGAACTCTACTCTAGAAAAATGATTTGGTCTTTTTTGATGCCAAAAAATAATTTGGTCTGGGATGCCGGAGCTGCACAGCTGCATCGTCTTCCATGGACCACGGTCAGATCAGGAGGGGGCGACTTGCCGATGTAGCGGCCGATGAGAGGGCGAGGCGGCTTATCAGATCGGAGAGGCAGCGCAGGGGCCTCTTAAACAATAACAGAGGCAGGATTAAGAATCGGTGGAGCCCAGCTTAAGGGCGATGGAATGGCGGCCTCATACGTTCCTGAATCCTGATGCCCTTATCCCTTCGCTTACAACAAGGACCACATATGCATCCGTCTCCTCCCTTTTTCCATGTTGTATCTCTCTTTTTTTCCTTTTCCATTCGAGTATACGGAGTACGAGTACGTAGAAAGTACGAGCGACAGAGATACTGTGGGTCCTGAGAGGGGCATCTCCGGCGTGCGCAGCGGCGGCGGCGCGGCGCACGAGTGGCCATGGAGCTGACCCGCCCGGCACAGCGGAAGATCAGTGGCGGCGGAGCAGCTGTGCACACAATGAGCGTCCAGCGGCCAAGGTAGGTCCAGTTCCTCGACACTATTTAGCGATGTGCGTCTGCTGGTAAAACGGCTCCGACCCTGTCCCAACTCAATCAAACAAAAAAAAGAGAGCCGATGGAGCTGCAGTTGGATGCTTCACACGGCTCCACTACAGTAGCTCTACAGCCACGTTAAAGCTCACCAAACATGCCTTTTGTTGGAGCCGGAGCAGAAGCTGCTTAGAGCAGTCTCTACTGACTACTCGGCTCAATCAAAAGTTACTTGCCATATAGATAAATAAAGTAGTTGAAGTTGTCTTCTTTGCATTGCCTACAATAACTCTACAATAGTGTTACAGTCATGCAGCCGCAACCATGCAGAGCGCACGAATGGACCTCTTAGTTGGAGAGTCTGAATAGAAGCATGCAAACAACTAATGTTAGTGGTCTTAATCAAAAGTTAGCTGCCATATAGATAAAAAGTAGTTGAAGCTGTCATCTTACGTAGAAGACTAGCCACTTTATCTGTTGCTAATATCACCATTTCTCTCCCTCTCTCTCTATATATACATAAATCCGCTTGCTCGTCTACCTTTGCTCTCTTACAATTAGTCTCAACTTTTCTTCTAAAAGAAGTGGCTTGCACCTTTTGTCAGTTGAAACATTGACACCCTCCGTAAGATGTTCCAACATACTAATATAGAGCCACTATTTGAGATGATACGGATTATTTATGTAGAGCTCGAGGCTAGAACTATAAGTCACAATGGCACATTGAAGGAGGCTTTTAGGGCAGCCCCAACAAGGGCATACCTAAACATGCATGATATGAGGATATTAGACTCCATCTTTTTGGACAACACTACCCTTTTTCTCTAGAACATACATGTGGCTTTGAACTCCTCTCTCTATATTAAATCGTGTGCTTTTGTGGTGTGTCAGATCAAGCTACTGATACCTCTGTGGTTGCTCCTGCGACGCCGCTACTGTACATGACATGGAGGCCTAGTGCTTACATGGATGTCATGGTGGTGCGAGAAACACAAAAATTCTATCAAACAAGTCCTTAAAAGTGAATACTGTCCTTAACGGAAATGCATCATCGAAATTGTCTTCCTATCACATTTTGGCCTCTAAAAGTAGATTTAGGTCGTCAAGAGGTTGATTGGAGTGCACTTAGAATATAAAATTCAAGCCGAAGCTCTACCAACCCTTAGCAGCCCAATGGCGGCTTCAAACCAGTATAGTGCACTATTGTCAAAAAAAAAAAACCAGTAGTACACACCCCTGGTCCATGGACCATGTCTACCGTCAGTTCCGTAGCCGCCTCAGCTCAGCTACTACCGTCTTCTTGTTGGCAATGCGTCCCCCAGAACGCACCCCGGAGTCTATACATAACCCCCTCCCATCTCTGATCTCCCCGACCGCAGGCTCGCCATCTCCGCCTCTCCTCCTCCACCCGGCACGCGCACGCACACAGCGCCATCACAGACACCATGGCTACGCACTCGGTCGCCGCCGCGCACGCCACCATCGCCGCGCGCGCGGCGCCGGCTGCCGGGGCGTCGGCCCCGGCCGAGCGCCTTGGCTTCCGCCTCAGCTCGCTCGCCGGCCGCGGCCTGCGTTCCCCGCTCCCGGCCCGCCGCGCGCCGTCCGCGGCCGCGTCCCGCCGCCAGCGCGTCGTGCGCGCCGCCGCCGTCGAGACGCTCGAGGGGAAGGCCGCCACGGGCGAGCTGCTCGAGAAGTCGGTCAACACGATCCGGTTCCTGGCCATCGACGCCGTCGAGAAGGCCAACTCCGGTCACCCGGGCCTCCCCATGGGCTGCGCGCCCATGGGCCACATCCTCTACGACGAGGTCATGCGCTACAACCCCAAGAACCCCTACTGGTTCAACCGTGACCGCTTCGTTCTCTCCGCCGGCCACGGCTGCATGCTCCAGTACGCCCTGCTCCACCTCGCCGGATACGACAGTGTTAAGGTAAACCAGCTGATTCACTTGCTTTTGCTGTGTTTGTTTCCATCTTCTATTTGTTGTGCGTGGGATTTTGCCCCCGGTTGGTTGGTTGGTTGGAGCGGCGAAATCGGGGGTAGGTTCATGTGTAAAGTTTGGATCTTGTTTGGTAAAATAGTGGAAAGCTTTGGATCTTGACTGCTATCTTTGGTGGCGGCATAGAAAAGGCCGTGCCTGCCTATGTCCAGTTGTCAAAGATGTATTATTATGATAAGGGGAAGCTAAGTTACCTAGGAAGATTAGTTGGAGACTCAGACGTTACACCATGGACCTGTCATCACTCATGCTTTAGTTGAGCAGAACTATTGAGTGTAATTCACCTCAGCAGAGCTGCTAGGTATTTGATAGGCATCTCTTATGTGGCTGAATTTCTTTTAACTATGGTTGGTACACTGCTGCTGCAGGAGGAGGATTTGAAGCAGTTCAGGCAATGGGGAAGCAAGACACCGGGCCACCCTGAGAACTTTGAGACTCCAGGAGTTGAAGTTACCACTGGTCTGTTTTCTTCTTTATCGGACTGACACTTGTTGTGCATTGCCCTGTTGTACTGTTTGTGTAAAACTAAAAGTTTCGGTTTCCAATATGGTTGTTCTGCAGGACCCCTTGGTCAGGGTATCGCCAATGCTGTTGGGTTGGCGCTTGCTGAGAAGCACCTGGCTGCTCGCTTCAACAAGCCTGACAGTGAGATTGTCGACCACTACACGTAATACTTCTAATAATCTGAACATGCAGTGTCTTGCTTTTAGTTTGTGTGGTGCAGCTCCGGTAACATGTTTCGTGTATTCTTTACAGGTATGTTATTTTGGGAGATGGTTGCCAAATGGAGGGTATTGCCAATGAAGCTTGCTCCTTGGCTGGACACTGGGGTCTTGGCAAGCTGATTGCTTTCTACGATGACAACCACATTTCCATCGATGGAGATACAGAGATTGCATTCACAGAGGACGTGAGCACCCGCTTTGAGGCTCTTGGGTGGCACACGATCTGGGTTAAGAATGGGAACAACGGCTATGATGACATCCGTGCAGCCATTAAGGAGGCGAAGGCAGTTACTGACAAGCCCACCTTAATCAAGGTTGGTTTCTTTGGTATTTGCAACCTTTTATGTTTTGTTTTCTGTAGATTTTATAGCACTGGTCTAATTTGTACTCTATTTAGGTGACTACCACAATCGGTTTTGGATCGCCCAACAAGGCCAACTCATACAGTGTGCATGGAAGTGCATTGGGTGCCAAAGAGGTTGAAGCAACCAGGCAGAACCTTGGATGGCCCTATGAGCCGTTCTTTGTTCCAGAGGACGTCAAGAGGTTGGTCTTCTCTCTGTTCTTGTAATCTAGTTATCTGGATGAGTTAGTGGAATGCATAACACTCACACGGTTTCTTTGATGGATCATTGCAGCCACTGGAGCCGCCACACACCTGAAGGTGCTGCACTTGAGGCTGATTGGAATGCTAAGTTTGCAGAGTACGAGAAGAAGTATGCAGACGATGCAGCAACCTTGAAAAGTATCATCACAGGAGAGTTCCCTACTGGCTGGGCTGATGCGCTTCCTGTAAGAATACATATCTACTTGCAATACTGCAGTTGATACTGATACATGGAGAATTAAACTCTAATGGTAGATTCTTGCTTTTTTCTCTCTCTATAGAAATACACTCCAGAGAGCCCAGGAGATGCCACCAGGAACCTCTCCCAGCAGTGCTTGAATGCACTTGCTAATGTTGTGCCTGGTCTTATTGGAGGTAGTGCTGATCTTGCGTCCTCCAACATGACTCTGCTTAAGATGTTTGGTGACTTCCAGAAGGATACGGCTGAAGAGCGCAATGTCCGGTTTGGAGTCAGAGAACACGGAATGGGCGCCATTTGCAATGGCATTGCTCTGCACAGTCCAGGGTTTGTTCCATACTGTGCTACATTCTTTGTCTTCACTGATTACATGAGAGGTGCCATGAGGATCTCAGCTCTGTCTGAGGCTGGAGTTATCTATGTTATGACCCACGACTCTATTGGTCTTGGAGAAGATGGTCCGACCCATCAGCCCATTGAGCACTTGGTGAGTTTCCGTGCAATGCCGAACATATTGATGCTCCGCCCTGCTGATGGCAATGAGACCGCCGGAGCATACAAAGTTGCAGTTCTCAACAGGAAGAGGCCATCTATTCTCGCTCTTTCCAGGCAAAAGCTTCCTCACCTGCCTGGTACCTCAATTGAGGGAGTCGAGAAGGGTGGATATACCATCTCTGACAACTCAACTGGCAACAAGCCTGACCTCATTGTGTTGGGTACTGGCTCTGAACTGGAGATTGCGGAAAAGGCTGCCGATGAGTTGAGGAAGGAGGGGAAGACAGTCCGTGTCGTCTCATTTGTTTCTTGGGAACTTTTCGATGAACAGTCAGATGAATACAAGGAGAGTGTCCTGCCTGCAGCCGTCACCGCAAGAATCAGCATTGAGGCCGGGTCTACTCTCGGCTGGCAGAAGTATGTCGGAGCCCAGGGCAAGGCCATTGGCATCGACAAATTCGGTGCGAGTGCTCCTGCCGGAACGATCTACAAGGAGTATGGCATCACTGTGGAGAGCGTCATTGCGGCGGCCAAGAGCTTTTAAGAGTTAACAACAACAGTCTTGAGTTTTTTGTCATCATTGATGCCAAAGGAACACTGTACCTCGAGGTCTTGTGCCCCAAAGCTTGGAATAAACAATGGAGGGAGCGGAAGGATGCCTGCATTTGGAGCGCGTGAGTGGTATTTTAGGCCTGTAATAAACAATGCCTTTTCCATTTATGTTGGTTTTATTCGGTGACCCTCACACGAACACGATTCATGAAGGTGAGCCTGGTTATTAATTAAATCGGGTGCTGGTTTTTGGTAACATGCATTGGCAATGACCTTACTGTCTTGCAGAGCGATGCTTCATTCTTTGCTGGATCGTGGGTTTAAGTCGCACTGTGTCTTAGTTGTTGCATTTTTTTTGCTCTTTTATTGATACAGTTTTCTACTGGCTTTTATGGTACATAACATTTATATATTGAGCTCAATAATGTGATGTATTTTCTTCTGGTTTCTCTCGAAATCAAACCAAACTTGGTTTGCAATTGCAACAAACTTTGTTCAGTTCAAATGCCTGCCTTGATGTGGTGAACTTGCCGCATCAGCTGCTGTCGTGACGTGCAACGGTGCAACAGCATCTGAATCTGAATGTAATACCGCTGTCATGAAGAAACAGGTGAAGAAAATACCAATGCTGTCAGCATGGCTAGCTTTCTCTGTTGTTGTTACCAGGACTATTCAGCCTGAATGTAAACGCCGACCACCGACGGCTGAATGTAAGGCTATTTTTGTCTGTTGGCCGTATCCAATCCAATTCAGTTCATACGTATCAGATACACGTATCCAGCTTGATACGTATCAAAAATCATAGTACAGCTAGGATACGTATCCGATACATGATATCGATACATCATCATAGGTGAATGTTGCTTGGATGTGGGTTCACATGAGACATGTGAACATCAGGAATTCAGGACAGGACACACGAAGCTGTCTGGATCCACTGGCAGTTCTGTGTGGCCTGGACGTTCTTGCATGCTGAGTGGAGGGGAGTGTGGCTAAGGTGAGCTCTCTCTACTCCACTCCACTCCACTCCACTCCACACTCCACAACACTACACTCCATCCACTGCTTGGAATTGGATGTGAGCTGAAAACGAAGTTTGTGAATGGAAACAAAGATGGGGCTATCCATATTGTCATCTTGTTTAAGGTGTTTGGAGCCTCAGGACTCATGACGACAGGATGTGAGTGTCTCATCTGGTCGCTGTCGTTGCCCTTCCTTTTTTTTCTCTTTGGCCGCCCTGCCTGCCCCCTGCGTTTGGTGGTGTTGCCCTGACTGAAAAACGAGTGGCGAACTCGTTTGTTCAGTCATCCTGAATAATGTGCATAGTTAATCACTCCCATACACTCTTTGTTCTTTGTGTTGTTTATATTTCGTATGTAGGATGTACATGCTTAAACTGAATGAATAGGACAAAAAAAGGAAGTACTAAGTTGCTAAACAAGAAAGAATATATAGAACATGGGAGTCAAAACCAGGGCCTAATTAACTGGGAGAGCTTAATTAACCACGTCAAATTCGTTTGACTGTTGCTATATATGACATTTTTTTTTCAAGAACATGTCCATTGACATGTGTTTAGTTAAGAATGAAAAAGATGATATGCGAGGACCGAGGATGTCAGTTGTGGACTACATGACGAACAGGCTCAGCAGCGCTTCGAGCTCGCACAGGCTAGGACTAGGTACGATCCATTCCTTGCTCACCAGCACGATCTGGTCGCTGAAGAAGGAGCCGCGGATCCTCATGAGCAGCAGCACAGCGCTGTTGTGTTGTGTGCAAGACGGCGCTGTAGCTATACTGTATGGCTGTCACAGTGAATATGAGGGTAATTCCCGACGCCTTCTAAGCCTACACAATTTCTCATCCAAAACTCAACATGATCGAACACGTCTCTAACACATATCTGACTCAGCCTGTTCAAAGAATTGGCACAGATCGTCTAAACCTACACGATTTCCCTGATCGATTGAAAAGCCTGGATGTGGAAGTGGAGATGGAAGCTGATGATTCTTATGGATGGTGGCATTGTGGGATGTGTGTGGTTTCTGCATCGATCTTCGTTGGCTTATATCGTCCTGTGTCGCTCTCCATGTCTTTGAGCATTAATGCAGGTCACCTAAAGCAGCATTCAGCTCCTGTAAAGAGAAGGAAAGCGGAAGAAGGTCGAATAATTACACTCCTATTAATTTGCTTGCTATTCTCCTTATATTGCTCCGAATCAGTACAATTCATCAGCAATGTGGTTTGCTTGCTATTCTCCTTATATGTATGGCGGCATATCGCTATGTGTGCAGTCATACTGAAACTGAAACTAGTGAAGCTGAAAGTACTTTCATATTGAAACTCTCCTATTAATTTTCATACTGAAAGTCTGTAACTGAAAGAATTGAAGCTTAAAGTCAAGGCAGGCTGTTACGATGTGGCAGATATGCGTAGTAAGCACGTGCTCATACTGGCGTGGTTGGTACCACCGAGGGTGATGAATGGATCAGCAGATTGGTACACCAAACTGCCCATCATATCTTTGCCCACCACTTGGAGCTTGTTGGAAGCATGCATGATGTCTTTTAAGTTGGGTGAACCCAGCTTGGTTTCACTTATTACTAGCTAGTGGATTTGTTTGTTCCTTCGTTGCACACAGAAGGCATAAGCTAGTGCTGCAATCGCCACTCTGATATTCCACGTGGTTGAAGAGCTCAACAACGTGAAATTAATTCCTTTGGCTCTTGCCACATCAGTTGCTGTTGCAACGTGCAACATCATCTGAACCTGAATGTACTGCCGCTGTCATCACAAGAAACAAGTGAACAAAATAACAATGCTGTTTGCTTCAGCATGGCCAGCATCCAGATATCTCTGCTGTCATTTGATGGACTTGTTCAGCTGAAGCTCCTGTCTGAAAGTTGCCTGGCTAGCTGTAGGTTCACACCAGGACACACGAATCTTGCCAATTTTGTATGGCCTGGACGCTCTTGCTGGCTGAGTGGAGCCGAGTGTGCACGGCCGCTACCCTACCCAGTATGGCTAAGATGAGGTCCACTCCAGTCCACTCCACTGCTTGCGACGCCCTGTTTTCGTTTTCTTTTCTGGTTCTGGAGTTGGAGGTGAGCTGAAAACGAAATTTGTGAACTGGAAACAAAGATGGGCTATCTATATTCTCGCTTTTTTTAAGGTGTTTGGAGCCGTACGAATCATGACGACAGGATTACTATGTGAGTATCTCTGGTCGCTGTCGTTGCCCTTCCTTTTGGCTGCCCTGTCCTTGCGTTTGGTGGTGTGGCCGGTGCGGAGGGTGATGTTTTTTTTCTTTGTTGGGCAATGTTACGGTACAATTTTTACTTAGGAGGTAATACCTTATAAGAGTCCATTTGCTTAAGCTTATTTGCCGAATCTGAGTGTTTGTCTCTCGCAACAAATCAACTAACAGACAAGTGAACAGAAATATGAGCCATTGATTCTTTGATTTCTTTTTGAATTAGTTAACAAATTAATTAACCTAGAAAAAAAAAGACGTTGTCAAATCCTTAAATCGAGGGAGAGAATCTGGAGCACGGTCTTTTCTTTCCTTACGCATGGACTCCTCCTTTTGGGCTTAACATGAATACCCTACTATTTTTGTTTCATTCTTTTGTATATACATGTACATATAATGTTCTATGTACAAAAGTTTTTAGCAAAAGCAATGAGTATTCAACTAAATACCCTAAATAATTATTTTAATCTATTCATATATGAATGAGGTTATTTTATATATTTTTAATTTTGATATTTTTGTCTAAAAAATGGCTATTTTTTATGATTGTAAATCCTGTTAAAATAAAAATATTTGTGGATCTCATATGCATGTACTAGATTAAAAAAGATATTTATATCTAAAAATTTCCTCATTTATTGTATTTTTCTAAAATTAAAAATTAAATAAATATAATTTCACATATTACCTCCTAGAAATAATAGATGATTCTAACCATTCGGTGTAATTAAATAAAGAGCGCACAGTTATTTGGGTGTACATAACAAAGCCCTTCTTTTCTTGGGGTTTTTCTGAAAAAACTGAGTGGTGCGTCCTACAAGCCAGTGCCAAATCACTCCGATACTCCCATTCCTACAGTGTCGTTTATGTTTTCTAGGATGTACATGCTTAAATTGAATAGGAGGAATAAGGGGAGCAAGTCACCAGATAAGAAAGAACACAGAACATGGGAGTCAAAACCGGGGCTAATTGGGAGAGCTTGACCACGTCGGACTCGGATGGCTGTTGCCATGTGTTCGGCGAAGTCACTTGGCCTTAGCCTGGACAGAAGCAACCGCAGATTGACAGCAGCAGAACAGCATTAGGTTGTGCAAGATGGTGCTGTAGCCATACCGTATCCTTGCCATATAGAATGAGGTTAATTCCCGACGCCTTCTAAACCTACGTAATGTCCTTTCCAAACTCAACATGAATGTGTCTCGATCACTACACATGTACCCGTTGGCACAGCTCGTCTGAACCTACACGGTTTTTCGAGCAATTCGAAAGTCTCCATGGAAGGGGAAGCCGATGCTTATGGTTATGGGGATGTGTGGCCCTTCTGTTTCTGCATCCCGCTGCCTTATATTGGCCTCTGCCTCGAGCATTAATGCAGCTCACCTAAATGAGCATTCAGTTCCTGCAAAGAGAAGGAAAACACTGTAAAACAGAAGCATTACTCTGGAGTCATGATAGTGGCAGATACCAAGCGTTTTGCACGTGCTTGCTGCTCACAATAAGTGGCTTGGCTAACTAAAAATTCGTAAGAGTGGATCAATATGAGGATAGAGTACTCTGGGTTGGATTCGTATTTGATGCATTTTGATCTAGGCCTTGTTTAGTTCCGAAAAATTTTGGAAAATGGACACTGTAGCATTTTCGTTTGTATTTGACAAATATTGTCCAATCATGGACTAACTAGACTCAAAAGATTCGTCTCGTCAATTTCGACCAAACTGTGCAATTAGTTTTTTTTTCGTCTATATTTAATACTCCATGCATGCGTCTAAAGATTCGATGTGACGGGGAATATGAAAAATTTTACAAAATTTTCTGAAAAGTAAACAAGGCCTAGTCATTTGCGCAAGAATACAATTCAGCAATGTGGTTTTATTGCTATTCTGCTTATAAGGTGGTGGATATGTGCAAAGTCATACTAAGGCCTTGTTTAGTTCACACCAAAAATCAAAAAGTTTTCAAGATTCACCGTCACATCGAATCTTATGGTACAAGCATGAAGCATTAAATATAGATGAAAATAAAAACTAATTACACAATTTAGCTGTAAATCGCGAGATGAATTCTTTTGATCCTAGTTAGTCTATGATTGGATAATATTTATCACAAACAAACGAAAGTGCTACAGTAGCGAAATCCAAAAAAATTTCACATCTAAACAAGGCCTAAAACTGAAAGTACTTTCATACTGAAACTCTCTTATTAATTCCATACTGAAACATTCGTCAAAAAAATTCCATACTGAAACTGAAAGTATTGATGCTGAAGTTTGAGGCTGGCTTATGCGAGCGTGGCAGATATGTGCAGTAAGCACGTGCGCATGCTGGTGTGGTTGGTACCGAGAGTGATGGATGCATCAGCAGATGGGTACCAAGCTGCCGATCTTTGGATACACAAGTTTAAATTTAACAAGAAAAACACACATGAAGAGGATCAGTGAAAAATGTCACGAATAAAATTGCTTCTTATCTTCAGGTGCCTTTGACCTGCATATGACGACTTCAAATCCAGCAATCACCGTAGCCACTTTGCCCTCAGGGGTCCAAGCAATTGCAGTTCTAAGTAGGCGGACGCAGGTTGGGTTTGTAGGTCATGCGTAGAGACATTCTCAATTATTTCACGCTGCACACTTGAGAGGCCTCTGGAACCACAATGCGATATTTCTCATGATGCTAATGAAAACTGAATCAAATAATGTAAATTCCCGATGCCTTCCAAGCCTATATACACAATGTCTCACCTGAACTCAACCTAAGTGTGTTCTCACACGTAATCTATATCTCTATAAACTCCACTAGCTATTTCTCTTGCCATGTAAAGTGTCCACGTCAGCATCTACTAGAACATCCCATTAGCACATAGCACATTCAACTATCTCGCCACACAAAGTATCCACATCAACATCTATTAACACATCCAACTAATTAACACGTCTTCATTCAAGCTATTCACATTAGCAAACTACATCATTTATTAACACTATCTACATATCTGATTCTTAGGAATTAACACTTTGACCTATTTATATTTCTTCTTAATACCCGCAGCAACGCGCGGGGAATCCTCTAGTAAGTATAAATATCTATACCTGTCAAAGGTTTGGAAGGAACCTGATGCTTACATGGTGGCATCATGGATGTGGTGGGCCTTTCGTTTCTACACCCGGTCGCCTTATATTGGCGTTTGCATGCCTTGGAACATTAATACAACCACATCTGAGTAAATATAAGCTCCTGTTAAGGGAAGGAAAATACAAGGAGCATGGAAATTACACGGGTGTTAAGGGCCTATTTGGCGGAGCTCTACCAACTCCAGATCCATCAAGATCCACCAGATCCATCATTAAGCAGCTCCATCGTGGATCTAGGTTTCTTTTGTGTTCGATAGAGCTCCTATCTCTATCTCACTTTCACCTAGGTCCCACACGTTAGGGGCAAAAAAATATCCACAGATTTCTTCTTCCTCTAGCTCGGGCATGGGCAGGGGTGCTGTCATAACGTGAAAAAATCCACGGGCTTCTTCTGGGATGAATTGCATGGTTTTGGTGGACAAATCCAAGGTGGAGGTGCTGGAGCTAGTGTTTGACTACAAAAATTGAATTTTGATATGCTTTTTATGGATCTAGAGCTGGTGGAGCTCTACCAAATAGACTCTAAAACTTAATCTAGTCATACAGGCACGATATTTTATAACCAAAGAATGCGGAAGCATAACCACCATAGAAGAAAAAATGAGAACGAGAACAACACGGATGAACGATGTTTTAACAAGGTTCGGCAATGTGCCAACATCCTCGAGGCATGACTACAAGCGCTTCTCTCCATAAAACAACATTTATCGTCATCCGGGAGCCCCCGCAGCTTCGTTGGCACCTAAACCAGTCGCCAAGTCATCTCGCGGATATAAAAAGGGTTGCCTTATATTTATAGCCCTATAGAGTTTGACTCTAAGTCTATCCTAATCCGTGATACAACTCAACTCATGACGTAGCCAAACTATATACTATTTGACACATATCTTATGAACTCCACTTTGGCAAAGATGGACGCCACTTGAAGCTGCTCCGTGTACCCAAACATGATTTGTTAGCAAGAACCTTAGATATTCCTGCAAATCCATAGTCCATGACTCTACTTGAAGTTGTGTACCCTTCTCTTTATCACCACAATCTCTATTGACTAAAATTAGATTCACCTCTGGCTCTAACATGTCTAACTCCTTATAGTATGTCTGCTTCATGCTAGGCACTGTACGAGCTAATTGAATCCAATATCATACTCAAAATTAACTATATACCTGCATTGAGAACTTTTTTTGAAGAAACACGAGGAGTTTGCACTTCACTCCACTTCACTCCACTCCACTCCACTCTACTCCACTCCACTTCACTCCACTGCTTAGTGCTTACACGCCGTGTTTTTTTTTGTCTTGTTCTGGAATAGGATGTGAGCTGAAAACAAAATTTGTGAACTGGAAACAAAGATGGGCTATTCATATTTTTGCCCTTTTTAAGGTGTTTGGGGGCCTCACGAAGCATGACAACAGTATCTGAGTGCCTCTAGTCTCTGTCGTTGCCCTTCTTTTCTCGCTGGCTTCCCTGCATCTGCGTTGGTGGTGTGGCTGCTGCCGAGGGCAATGTTTCTTTCTTATTTTTTTTCATGAAAAACCAAGTGGTGTTTTGTATGGCATAGTTCGTTTGTTCAGACATAGGTAAAGCCAGTGCCCAATCACTCCGATGTTCTCATTCTTCTCGTGTTTATGGTTTCTAGGATGTACATGATTAAATTGAACAGAAGAAATAAGGGAAGTATGACACCAAACAAGAAAGAATAAAGAACATGGGGAGGCAAAATCCAAAAGGGCTAGTTGGGAGAGCTTAACCACATCAAATTCGTTTGGCTATTTGTACGCATTCGGCGAAGTCACCCAGCCTTAGCGGGGACAGAAGCAGAGGCGGAACCAGCGGGATGCCAGCCCCTAGTCATCGGAGTTCCCAGAACGGCGGATCGAGGAACGACGTTTTAGATGCAATTTTTACACTGTGGGAACGATTTCGTTCCCGCGTTCCCGTCCCGAACGCTCGTTCCCAGAACGTGGAACGCTGCATCGTTCCCGTTCCGCGGTGACTAGGTGCCAGCCCCCCCCCCCGTGCCAGCATGCAGGCATGTAAAGTTTCTCCAAATCTCTATCCCTTGATTTCTGTTGGAATTAAAAGCAAACTAGGAGAGGAAACATGATGGACGAGAGGAGACTCGTGTCACATTGTATTTGCAGTTTCGCACTGTACCCAGATGGATCGGCCATGTGCTCATGCTTGGCCTCAGCGGCACTAGTCGCGTTGGAGGATCCACGGTCACCTCACTCTCCAGGCTCCGCCCCGACATCGACATCGTTGTCGGAGACAGCTACCATAGGTGCGTAGGGGAGCAACCTTTTCGGTTTGGGATGAAACAAATCGATGCCATTTACAGGTGCTGCTATCCCATTTTAATTTGATTTGCCACTTTGTGAGTTCGTCCAAGTCGACACTGGCGATGCAGGCATGCGGAAGAAGCGCTGTAGGGTCAGTATCAGTACGTATGTTTAACTATTGTCTGGCCTCCCATTTATCATTTCGCTGGCTCCGCCACTGGACAGAAGCAACCACAGATCCTCAGATTGGTTGTGCAGGCCGGCACTGCCAGATAGTATGATGGTAATTCCTGACGCCTTCTAAACCTACACAATGTCTTGTCCAAAACTCAACATATGAGTGTGTCTTTGTCGCATATGTATCTGTACTGTATCTCTGTTAAAACAAATGGTATAGATCGTCTAAACCTACACGATTTCTCGATGGATTGAAAAGCCTCAGTGGAAGGGGAAGTTGATGCTTATGGATGGTGGCATTGTGGATGTGTGGTTTCTGCATCTCGTTGCCTTATATGGCCCTGTATCGCTCACCATGTCCTCGACCTCGAGCATTAATGCAGCTGACTTAAATCAGCATTCAGCTCCTGTGAAGAGAAGGAAAGCAGAACAGGATCAAATAATTACACTAGAGTTAAGAGTGCCAGATACCAAGCAGTTCACATGTGCTTGCTGCTCACAATAAATCGCTCGGCTAACTGGATTGCTAATAATACATACCGGGATAATGTACTTTGGGTATGATTCATGTATTTGATGCGTCTTAGCTTCATCCTATGATCCAGTCATTTGCTCTCTGCTTATATGGTGGCAGATATGTGCACAGTCATACTGAAACTCAAACTGAAACTACTGAAGCTGAAAGTAACTTTATATTGAAACTCTCCAATTAATTTCGTACAGAAACAGCTGAAAGTTGAGGCAGGATGTTGCGAGTGTGGCAGATTGTGCAGTAAGCACGTCCTCATACTGGGTGGCTGGTACCGGGAGTGTTGGATGGATCAGCAGATGGGTACAAAACTGCCCATCTTTGCCCACCACTTGAAGCTTGGAAGCATGGTGATTTCTTAAGGTGGCTGAACCAAGTTTAGTTTCACTTACTAGTGAATTTGTTTGTTCATTGCATAGATAAGGCATAAGCTAGTGCTGAAATCGATCGCCACTCTGATATCCCTTTTGTCTCATTTATGTTTAGTTGGATATACAAGCTTAAATTTGATAAGAAAAACGGACATGGAGCAGATGAGTGAAAATTAAACCTGACAAATCAAATTGCTTCATATCTTCAAGCGCCTATGTACACTAGCTTCAAATCCACCAATCACCGTAGTCAGTTTGCCCTCCGGGCCAACCAATTGCAGTTCTCATTAGATGAACGCAGGTCAGGTGTGTTGGTCATACATAGAGTCATTCTCTATTATTTTGGGTTGCACATGCCTTGAGAAATTGGTTAAGGTGCTAATTGCTGACACTTGTGCTGATTACAAACCTCGAGTGCTACTAGTTGATCAAGCGGTGGGATCAGACAAAGAATACACAACAAGGGAGTCAACTAGTCAAATTCCTTTGGCTCTTGCTATGTGTTCGGCGAAGTCACCTAGCCTTAATGAGGGAGAAGCAACTGTGCAGCTATATAGAAAAGTGTCAAAGTGTGAAGAACGCAGATGTAGCCATTCTATACCGTTGTCATGATGAACGAGGTGAATTCCTGACACCTTCTAAACCTACACAATGCCACATTGAAAACTCAACATGAATGTGTCTCTGTCACATGTGTATTCGAATCTCAATCTATTCAAAAGAATTGGCGCAAATCGTCTAAACCTACATAATTTATCAATCAGTTGAGAAGCCTGTGTGGTAGTGGAAGCTTATGCTTATGATGGCAAGCATTGCGGATGTGTTGCCCTTATTTCTGCTCCCCGTTGCCTTATATCGGCCTTTTCCTCCGCCTTCAGCTCCCGCGAAGAGAAGAAAAACAGAAGAGGCTAAAAAGTTGAATCTATCTACCCATTGGTTGTTTTAGCCCCTCCCAACAACCAGATTTTTTTTCACGTTGACAGACCGCACGAGGGTTTTGCAGGGGCCTCTCGCGCGAGCCGAGAGGCGCCGCCGCTGCCGCCACCGCTTGCGGCCCCCGTTCCCTCGCCTTCAGCCTCGCTGCCGGTGGTGACGTGGAGCGGGGGTCGTCTCGTTTGCAGTTTCCCTGTCTTCGTAGAGTCTTGGTTGAGTCCACCTAGGTCTAGGGTTTGCTCACCGTCGATGTTCGGCGGCGGAGTTAGGTTTTGCCGGAGGAGTGTGACTCCTTTGCAGCTTGGTTCTCCTGGCGACGCCGGCGATGCGGAAGCGGGGGCGGCGTAGCGGAATAATTTCTTCCAGCTTTTTCCGTTCTCCGATGGCCATCTACTCCGACGTCAACGGAGAGGCTGGGGAGACCTCTCTTGGAGTCGAGGCCTGGCGCATCATTGTCTTCCTTAGGTGATGATGCTGTTGACCCTGTTAATCTCGAGGAAGATGTTTGTTGGTGAAAATATGAGCTTTGCTCGGGTTGTCGGTGATGGAATCGAAGGATGCGTCGTGGGTACAGGAGTTGGTCAATGCGCCTGGGAGGCAACGTCGGTTGATTCGCCTAGAAGTAAGTCCTCCTCTGCGGCCTCCACCTTGTGGAGTTTGGCTCTGGTGCCCGACGACGACTGGGATGCGGCATCGATGGCGGTGACGGATGGATCTCTGAAGGCTTCGAGGAAGATGAACATGAGTTTTCAACTTCTTTGTAATTTTCCTTTTCTTTGGCGTGTTGTCTGTAAAAGGGCCGGTGTAATGCTTTAAGATCAATACATGTTCCTTCTCAAAAAAAAAACAACCAGATTTTTTCTATGCACTTAACTTTCTTATAGCTATGTTTACATCGCCTTCAATATATTTTTAGTGTAATTTATTGAACAAAGCGATATAATTTGAGGATATGACAATAAATTGCAGATCTTGGAGAAATATATGTCAAATTGTTCATAAAATATTGCCAAAATTTCAGAAAAATCACAAATGCAGAAGGGAGGGGGCCGCGCCCGCGTCTGTAGACAGTGGCGGAGGAAGCAGCAGCCGGTGCCAGGGGGCGCGGCGGAGGGGTGGCCTAGGGAGCAGCAGCAGCGGACAGCCTGGGGGGCAGCGGCTGCAGATAGCCGGTGCCGGGGGAGGCGGCAGACGGCCCGTGTAGGGGGAGGCGTCGTAGGGAGGCCCGGTGTCGGGGGGCGGCGGCGGTGAACGGATGACGATGCGGACGCGGGGAAGCAGAAGAGCGTCGGCGGTGTGGGCGGGCGCTGGAAGACGATGCGGACGCGGGGAAGGAGATGGAGTCGGATTGGGCGGCACAGGAGCACCGAGCATCAAATCGGGTGGCACAGAAACCACGTCTAATGCTTCCTAGTTCCTATATATGTGTGTGATGCATGTGTCATATGTGTGATTGGACGGGGTAGTGCTGGACACCATGACATTACAGGGATGAAGTAAATCATGCTTGCACTCTTGGCTCAGCGCACGCACCTAACATGCCATTCGCCTCTCAAGCTCATAACAAGTGCATACACAAAGCCACAAAACCACCTATTTGAGTTTAGTCAACTATTAGTCAAAATCCCACACATGACATTAAACTTTTAATGCACTTAGCATTTAATATGGGCAATATGCTGTATTTGATGTAGGACTAAATCCATTTTGACCCCTCAACTCTTGTCTTTATCTAATTTTAGCCCCCAACTACAAAATGGCCCTGCCCTAGCATTTTGGTGGTGTGGTGTGGCTGGTGCCGAGGATGATGTTTCTTTCTTTCTTTTTCTTTGCCTGGAAAAATCCAGTGGCGTTTTGTTTATTCAGTGGTGCTAAATAACGTGCATAGCTAAGCCAGTGCCGAATCACTCCAATACACTCATTGTTCTTGTGTCGTTTATGTTTCCTAGGATGTAGTTTAAATTGGGTAGGAGAAATGAGGGAAGTAAATCACCAAGCAAGAAACAATATAGAAATAGAGCTCAATCACATCGAATTCTCTGGCTGTTGCTATGCGTTTAGCATGGACAGAAGCAACCGTGGATCCTCAACAGTAGGGCGCCGCTTGGATGTACAAGATACCACTGTAGCCATACTTTCTTGCTGACTCAGGGAATGAGGTTACTTCCCGATGCCTTCTAAACCTACACAATATAATGTCTCGTCCAAATCTCAACATGAACACGTCTCTATCACATATGTATCTGTATCTCAATCTGTTCAAAGAGTTGGCACGGATCGTCTAAAACTACACAATTTTCTCGACTGATTGAAAAGCCTGAGTGGAAGGGGAAGCTGATGCTTATGGTGGCAAGCATGGATGTGTGGGAGTGTGGCCATTCTATTTCTGCATCCCGCTGCCTTTATATTGGCCTCTTCTCTTCCTCGAGCATTAATGTAGCTCACCTAAACGAGAATCAGCTCATGTAAAGAGAAGGAAAACAGAAGAAGCTCAAAAATTAATTGGAGATAAGATAGTGGTAGATGCCAAGCATTTGACACGTGCCTGCTGCTCAATCCGAGTCACCAACCAGTCTCTTTGCTAGATCGATCAATGAGATTTGGAATTCCTCAACCGAGTATTGTCTCAGATACCAGATGTTAGCATACATAGGGATTTGGAGGCAGTAGGCAGAATAGGGCAGGATTAGATGGCTCGATTCATACAACTATACAACCTTGCCTCATTCGAAACTGCTCATCCACATATACGCACCACGTGGGCAACCTCTCACACACGCACACGCATGTGACAGCTAGGTCCCTTCTGGGCCGACAACGTTGCTATTGGGCCGTCTACCAAGTTTACGCTATCGTGGGCTAGCGTCTGGAGTGGCCGGCAGAGTAGCGGCAGCATTAGTGTTCTTAACAGTTTGGCAAAGTCAGCAGGCATTAGCAAGGGCAGAAGCAACCATGGATCCTCATAAGTAGTACGACGCTGCTGTGTGCAAGACGGCGTTGTAACCATCCTATGTGGCCCCTTTACGAATGAGGTTAATTCCTGATGCCTTGTAAACCTATACAAATACAATGTCTCATAAAAAATTTAACATGAATGCTGTCTCTATCACATATGCATCCGCATCTCAACCTGTTCAAAAGAATTGGCACTGATCGTCTAAACCTATACACAATTTATCGATTTCAATCGTGGATGGAAGTGGAAGCTGATGCTTGTGGTGGCATTTGGGATGTGTGGCCCCTTCCATCCCATTGCCTTATATCAACCTCTGCCTCGAGCTGTAATGCAGCTCACCTAAATGAGCCTTCATCTCCTGTAAAGAGAAGGAAAACGGAAGAAACTCTAAAGTTACACTGGAAAGATAGTGGCAGATACGAAGCGATTTGCACGTGCTTGCTCGCAGATCCAACTGATAAATTAGTCAAGGTTCTAATCGTTGATGCTTGTGTCACACGCCTTGAGTGCTAGACCGCACGGACCATACCGGTTGATCAAGCGGCGGGATCAGACAAAGAGTACACAACATCAGAGTCAACCGGGGATACATGGAAGAGCCTAACCACGTCAAATTCCTTTGGCTCTCTCTTCAGTGAAGTCACCTAGCCTTAGCATGAAGCAACCATGAATCCTCAGCAGTAAGTGGAAGCTGCATTGTGCAGGATGCAGCTATAGCCATTCTGTATTGCTGTAATGGCGAATGTGGTTAATTCCCGAAGCCTTCTAAACCTAGCTACACAATATGTGTCATCCAAAACTCAATATGAACAATGTATCTCTGTCACTTATTATGTATCTGTTTGTCAATCTGTTCAAAGAATTGGCATGTACAGATCGTCTGAACCTACACGATTTTTCGATTGATTGAAAAGCCTGGGTGGAAGTGTAAGCTGATGCTTATGGTGGCAGTCATCATGGATGTGTGACCCTTCCATTTCTGCACCCATTTGCCTTATATCAGCCTCAGCTTCTGCCTTGAACATTAAAGCAGATCACCTAAATGAACATTCAGCTCGTGTAAAGAGAAGGAAAACGGAAGAAGCTCGGAAACTACACTGGAGTTAAGACAGTGGCTGACATATACAAAGAGTTTTGCACCTACTTGCTGCTCAGAATTCACAATACAAATCACAAAAAATCGCTCAGCTACTGAATTTGTAAAGAGTACATATGAGGATAAGTACTGGGTTGGATTCCTATTTGATGTGTCTCAATCCAGTTATTTGCACCGAATACAATTCAGCAATGTGGTTGCATGCTATTACGTTCTAAGAATTTATAAAGGGATTTGCTATGGTCTCCAATTAACTCTTAGAAGACAAGATTTCAAAGAAATCAAAGCCCTTGTTTTTTAGAATAGTGTAGATAGATAACTTTAATATTTTTTAAATAATAAGGAAAATAACAAAATACCTTGAGACCTCAAGCCAGTGGACCCTGCTTTAGTTTCCTTGTTTGGTCTGCGCATCATATGCGCTAGAAAAATATATACTCAGACTTTAATGTCTGAGATTAGTTGGTTACCTTGATGACCTCTTCCTCACGCATGTGCTTGATTAAAAGTATTCCAGAAATATTATTATTATAATCCAAAATCCCCCATCACATTATGATGCAGTGAATAGAATTTCGGTGAGTTCGTAATTTAATACTTTATTGTACTACCCCAATACCTATTATGATAGGGCCCATAAATTCTTTTAATAATATCTAAATTTGTCAATTTTACATAAAATTGACTAAATTTATAAAGAACAATATTAACATGTACCACATCAAAGTTGTAAATTCTAAAACTACATTTCATACATATCCTTTTTTTATTCACATTTCATACATATCTAGTAATAATGCTAATTTTGATGTCATAAATGTTATTGTTCTTTTACATAAACTTGGTCAAACTTAGGACTATTTGATTTAGAACAATTTAAAACCTATGTATTTTAGGACAAAGAGAGTATACAATATTGTGTTTAGATACTTGTTTTTCCTTTTTGAAGTTGTAGCACGCATCAAATTTGTCATTGTTCATGCCAAAAAGCTTTACACAAGGAAGTTACTTGTTTGTCTTTGATTGCATTACAAAGAGATTACAAAATATATGTGGTTCCATCTTGAATACAATTCTAGCATAGTACCAAATCAAACCATCTGAGTTATAATTCTAGCATAGAACCAAGTTAAACCATTGAGTCCACCAATTTCATAAAGAAACTATCAATATTTATGGTTACCAAATAAGTATAATTATGAAATATATTTATATAGCATACGAAACTAATGTCATAAATATTGATATTATTTTTTAATTTTTTTGTCAAATAGTTTGAGTAGTGATAGAACTAGAAATTGCGTTCTTAATTTCATTCTTTTTCAGATGAGAGTAGTCATACATATATGAAGTTAGAAAAAGTTTGCACACTTATACATATCTCACGCTAAAAAAAGGACCATTACGTTGAGTTTGATCTGTGTACGATGGCTTCAAATTCACCAATCACCTTTGTCAATTTGCCGGACGATGCAACTCGGGTCTGTGGTCATATGGTGAGTTATTCGTTCTCAATTATTTCATGCTACACATCTCTCTAAGGACCTTGAGATATTGGTCATGATGCTAAGAAAAACCAAATCAAATAACATAAATTCCCGATGCCTTCTAAGCCCTACACAGTCTGTCCTTTATCACGTAAGTATCCATATCTATACCTATGAAAGGGTTGGAAGGAAACTGATGTTTATATGATGGTATCATGGATGTGGTGGCATTTTGTTTATCAATCCCGTCGCCTTATATCGGCATCTGCATGTCTTTATGCATTAATGCAGCGCATATGAAATTTTGAATAAGCATAAGGTTCTATGAAACGAGGGAAAAATACACTGGTGTTAACTTAGTCCTATCAAGTGGTTGATGCCAATTAACAAGCAGTAGTGATTCACACGAGCTAATAATTGCCTGGTTGCTTCGTATAAATAGCTCAAATGCTAACTGAAAATTCCCAAGAGCACACATGGAGAGAACACTTTTTTTTTGCAAGGATAGAGAGATAGAACACTTGGGTTTGTTTGTTCAACCTGCCTTCGGAAGCGTGCATAGACAGAAATTAATCGCCACTTTGATATTCTTTTTATGTTGATTAAGCATATACTTAAATCGAGTAACAAAAAGGAAAGTCACGAAACGACAAGAATCCATGCCAATCAACAAGAGCTCAATCACGTCTATTGGATCCTAGTCTTCCTATGTGTATGATGTATGAGCAAGATGACTTTTTTTAGTTTTTATAAATATGATTTTGATTTCTTTTTTAGTGTCATTGGTAAGTAGTTTGTTAAGGAACCTCTTCCTGTGCTTGACAAACTATTAAAACTAGGTGAATTCCCCGCGCGTTGCTGTGGGATTTTCTTAAAAATAAATCATTATATATAGCATTACTACATGATATTCAATATATTTTGTATACATATATATATGAATTTGACTTGCATGTTATTTTGTTGCATTAGATCAGGTAAACAATCACTAAGCTAATAGAAGAAAAATAATAGAATATTTGATTACATTATAGAGACATAGGTGATCAAACAAATAACATATGTAGATGACTTGTATGTTAAGAGCATCTCCAAGGGTTTTGTATTTGAGGTTTGCATTTGAGTAATTTGCCAAAAAGCTCCAAAAGAGGTATCCAACGGTTTTGCATTTAGAGTTTGCAATTTGGGCAACTTGGCAAATGAGGGAGCAAACTTGGCAAAAATGCC
>Ga0182004_10000335_pt1 | contig 26736 bp, 22 predicted proteins | sample Sormic07211540_1_FD_120479 | JGI IMG/M metagenome (GOLD analysis project Ga0182004, IMG submission 120479) | Endophyte microbial communities from Sorghum bicolor roots, Mead, Nebraska, USA - 072115-40_1 MetaG | ecosystem: Host-associated > Plants > Roots > Unclassified | place: USA: Nebraska...
CTAATTGCACAGTTTGGTCGAAATTGACGAGACGAATCTTTTGAGTCTAGTTAATCCATGATTGGACAATATTTGTCAAATACAAACGAAAGTGCTACAGTGTCCATTTCCCAAAATTTTTCGAAACTAAACGAGGCCAGCTCACTCTCGTTTCAGCATCCCATCTTCCTCCTACCGTACACTACTACCGTACGTCCGTACGTCCGTCCTTGCGATAGTTCCGTCCGCCGTGTGCCAATCTGGGGTTCCAGTCCAAGCGTCAAACTTCGGCAGGCCGCAGGCGCAACTCCAGCAGGTGACGAACTGACGATGAAGAACCCAGAAATCGGTACATCCCTTATTTAATTATCTGGTTTTAATCTGTTTTTGAACACTTTCATCATCAGTCATTGGCATGGCCATTTTCGTCCCGCTCGTCTCGTTCTTTGCTCTGGCATATATCTGCGCGAGGAAGAGGCGCGTCGCGGCGTACGTCGGCGGCGTGGAGAGGGGCACGTCGCCGGCGCAGCACTACGCGAGGGGGATCCGGTACCTGCACACGAGGAGTGCCAGCAGAAGATCGTGCACTACGACATCAAGCCCGGGAACGTGCTCCTGGACGGCGCGCTGACGCCCAAGGTCGCCGACTTCGGGCTGGCGGCGCGGCTGGTGAACCGCGGCGACACGCACGTGTCCGTGTCCCGCGCGCGCGGCACGCCGGGGTACGCCGCGCCGGAGATGTGGATGATGTCGGGCGTCACGGAGAAGTGCGACGTGTACAGCTTCGGCATGCTCCTGCTCGAGATCGTCGGCCGGCGGCGGAGCTTCGACGAGGCGGCGCCCGAGAGCCAGCAGTGGTTCCCCATGCTGGCGTGGAACAAGTACGACAGAGGCGAGCTCGCGGAGCTCGTCGTCGTCGCGCCACCGAGCCGTGTGGCGGCGGTTGGTGACGAGCAGGGAGCAGCAGCAGTGCGAGGAGACAGTGGAGAGGATGTGCAAGGTGGCGTTCTGGTGCGTGCAGCAGCTGCCGGAGGCGAGGCCGCCGATGAGTGCCGTGACGAAGATGCTGGAGGGCGAGATGGACGTAGCCCCGCCGACGAACCCGTTCCCGCATCTGATGGCAACGCCGGTCGTGGCGAACCTGTGGACGACGACGATGACGAGTGGCAGCGCTGGGAACAATGGGGTCTTCTCGCCTTGACACTTAACCGCTGGGACCTGGGACGACTACAGGAGGGGAGCCTAATTGAGTTTGACTTGACCACCTACATCTTTCTTTCTTTCTTTCTTTCTTCACACACATCTGAGAAATCAAGTTGGTGTGCCTTGTAGATATGTATATATACAAATATATCTACATTACATCCAGGCCTTGTTTAGTTCACCCCCAAAACCAAAATCTTTTCAAGATTCCCCATCACATCGGATCTTACACCACATGCATGGAGTATTAAATATAGACGAAAATAAAAACTAATTACACAGTTTACCTATAAATCACGAGATGAATCTTTTAAGCCTAGTTACTCTATGATTGGATAATGTTTATCAAATAAAAACGAAAATGCTACAGTTCTGAAAACTTTTCAGTTTTCGGAACTAAACAAGGCCCGTGTTTTAAAACTGAGATTAGGGCCATGTTGTACCTTGTACAAAAAAGTGCCTTGTTACAATAGTATTTACATTACCCAGTTGAAGCATATATGTAAATTATTTTTGTTGAACTTGTCCTTTAACTTGTTTTTCTTTCGAAGATCGCTAGCAGAACTAGTCCATTAACTTGTGTTCCTACGCGTCCTCTCTATTTCAAATTATAAATCATCATTTTTAGCATATTTTTTATTACTACCTCCATCCACAAAAAGGTATTAATATTTATGATAAAAAATAAGTATCACTATATTAGTTCTAGAATATATTTTCATAATAAAATTATTTGAAATCATAAATACTTATACTATTTATTATAAACTTGATCAAACATAAGTTAGCTTGACCGACACGATTCTCATAATTACATTCTTTCCCGGACGAAGGAAGTATTTATGAATTCGGCACATTCTTGTGCCAGTTCTTTCAACATGTGGCTTTATATTAAGTTCGATATACACTAGGCCAGAAGTAAAAACACTTTTAAATTACCTTCTGTTTGAATCAAAAGCCTAAAATCAAACAACCTCGAATTTTTGAAAGGGAAACAGACAAACTTGATTTGAGTGAGAGGAGCTAAAAGAAGAGTGGACTGCAAATTTGGTAGGAGCTTCGTCGTGACGTTTGGAAGGCCCACAATGTTTTTTTCCCTAAGGCCTTGTTTGGATGTCGTCGGATTCACCTCAATCCACATGTATTGAAGTGGATTGGGGTGAAATTTAGTTCAAGTTCCAATCCAATCCACTCCAACACATTGATGCGAATCCGGATACATCCAAACAAGGCCTAATAGAGGCCCATTGTAGCGAAGATCTGGCCCAAGGCTGGTCCTCCGGATATCCCTGCTAGGGTTAGCCCACTGGCTCTCCTATATAAAGATAGAAAGCGCGGCGAGAGCTCGCGCCGCCGCCGCTATCGCATCAGAAGCCTCTCTTCCCGAACCCCGTCCGAGAGGGCGAGAGCGAGAGCAGTCGCTCCGGCGAGAGAGGAAGGCAGCCGTCCCGCCCCGATGAGGGCCAAGGTGAGCAACCATACCTCTTCTGAATCTCGCTGCGCCGCCCTCTTTTTTGCACTTACTATAGTAGCCGTCCGCCGTGTGGTGTGGTTCTCTGTGATGAGCAAACAGATGACGAGTCCGATCGAATCCATTCCATTACACCATGGGGACAACCGAGGCATTTGTCTGAGAGAACCCACCGCTCTTGCTGTAGTGATGCTAGTAGTTTTTGTTTCATGTTGTCATGTTGTTCGATTGCTTGATTTTGCGTCTCTTTGGTTGGTTGGCATGATGAGGAAAGAAATACAAGTCTGATCTACTAGATGAGAAATTCCTCCTACTCATTCTGAATGCTAACGTTCCGTCTATGTATACGTATTGTTATTTTTGTTCGGGTGATTAAAAGTTTCCCTAGTTTCCAATTGAACAGTCAGTTGTGCTGATTGTTAGGACAGTGCAGATAAATCGAGTTGCCAATGCAATAAAATCATCTCCCACTATTGTTGTATTTCATTGGACTTGAATAACCATCAGGTGGGGGCTGAACATCCAACCTTAACCGAAGAATTAGAATATATCGTGTTCTCTGTGATGATCAAACAGATGACGAGTCCGATTTAATCCATTCCATTATACCATGAGGATAATCGAGGCATTTGTCTGAGAGAACACAACAATGCTGATCCAGTGTTGCCTATATTTGTTGTTTGATTGTTCTCTCATTACGAGGAAACTAATAAGACTGTCTCATTCATTGGATGATAAGTTCCTATTCGTTTTGACTGCCAATGTACATTCCACGATTGTTTTGTTTATTAGGTCCACTACTGTTGAGCTAATTGTTGACCGTTGCAAGTTAAATAACACTTAGTAATTGGTAACCAAAGCTTCTCTTGCTATTATTTTATTAGATTGGAGAAAATTTTACATTGGGGCTGTTAATGGTCAGCAGAGTTTGGTGCTTTGTGCTCAGTTAGCTTACTGTTATAGAAAAGGCTTGACTCACAAACTTGTTGTGTATGGCTAAGACGCAACTTTAACTCACTAACTGCCTAAGGTATAGGACCTGACTGACAAATTGCAGCAAGGATTCTACTAAGTACTAACAAATACTCTTTCAAATAGTTATAAGTAGCATTGTGGGAACTAGTAGAACATGTGACCAAAATGCCGTATGTGATTTGTTGTTGGTGCTATTGATGCAGCAAAGGCCTTGTGAGGTCTTAAGCAAGGTGTTAGAAACATTAATTTATATGCTGAATAATAGGTGCCCTGGTGGGCAAGTTTGCTACATGTGATACCCAAGGGGTCTATGGTGGACTGCACAGCAACATAATTGAGCTGCAGCATCACACATGGCTTTGTTTCTGTTACTCTCAAATCTGTAATTCTGTATTTGTTTTGTGGTACTGCAATGTTCTCTTTGATGATACAACAAAGATGACGAGTCCGATCTAATCCATTCCATAAACCATGGGGACAATTGAGGCATTTGTCTGAGAGAACTCTTGTTTATTTATCAATTAGTTTCTGTTTTTCTTGCCTTGTATATATATATATAATTTATTGGCATGATGAGGAAAGAAATACTGTGTCTGATCTAAGTGATGAGAAATACCTCCTACTCATTCTGAATGCTGTAGTCTCCTTTTCCTTTGCTTTTTCTCTTTTCGTGATTTGGCTTTTTCTCTTTTCGTGATTTGGCGGAATCTTGCATTTTTATTGGTACTCATGATCATTTTGAAGATGAGGAACAATTGATCTTCATTCTGATTAGATCAATGTATTCCACAATAACCGCTGTTGATGTTGGGGTGTCCCTTATCTTTTCTTTTCATTTTGATCTTTCAGTTCTTGACATGCATCTTGCGGTTTTCTCATACTGTGTTGTTTGTCTGATGTGCAGTGGAAGAAGAAGCGGATGAGGCGGCTCAAGAGGAAGCGCCGAAAGATGAGGCAGAGATCCAAGTAGGCAGATCCATGGAGTGTCCGCCTGGAGTCCTTGTGTTCGGTTGCTGTTTACCGAATAATTTTAGTTTTCTTTAGTAACAGAGTCTGTAATGTATCTGAAGGTCTTTACAATCATCGTCTGTCCGTGATCTGTAATGAAGCCTACCGTCATCTGAATATTGTTCCGAAACATTTTTTTCTCCATATAGAACCATTATTGAATCATCCGAATACGGTTCCGAAACTTTTTTTTCTCTTCATAAAACCGTTATTGCATCAAGTGTTATCCTTTGGTTTCGTTACTTGTGTTGCCTAATTTTTACCATAAAGAAAATCTCGTCCTGAATATAGTGCCTCTTTAGCTGATGTGAATGCTTGTCAATGGTTGTGGATTTTCACATTGTTAACAATTCATTATCAAAGTTGCTACGGTCGATCATGAATGCTTGTCAATGCCTCAATGGTTGTGGATTGGTTACATGACGTTCGTCACCAAACAATGATAAGATAATCAATGGACTTAATAATTATGCTAATGAAAGTTTGAGTTACCAATTATAGCCAATGAAAGTATTTATGATATGGAACCTGGCCCTTGAGTGAATTGAGCTACATGTGGCCCATCTATATCTATGGAAAGATTACCTGCAAATTGTAGGTTAATATAGTACCGAATTGCTTGTTCCGTGGTAGGTTCACTTCCATATAAACGTACTGATACGTATGCTATAAACTTTTCATGTATAGAAAGACAAAAAAAAATACCGAGTAGGTAATTTTTCTTTGCAATTGCAAAAACATAAGAAGAGAAATATTATTAGGAGAGAAAACGGAGGGGTAAATTTCAGGCCAAACAATTGGAGGAAATAACGACCTCTGCAAAACCCCCGACAACGCCGCAAATTTCCTGCGCTGTTTCTCGCCCCTTCCCCCGCGCCGCGCCGCCCTCCTCTGTCCTCCCCTCCCTTCCCCTGTCCCGGGCAGAAGATTCAAATCCCCCCGCACCGCCCCGGCGCCCCGCCGCGCCGCGTCGCAAAACCCTAACCTGCCGAGAAACTCTGCCGGCGGCGCCGCCGATGGACTGGTACTCGGACGACTCGGACCCGGACATCGACGAGGACCTGCGGGAGGACCTCGATGCTCTGCGCCGCTCCTGCATCCTCTCCGGGGCCGACCCGGACGCCGCCGTCGCGCAGGTCTCCTCCGGCCTCCTCGCGGGCCCCTCCACCCCCGCCCTCGCCTCGGCGGCGCCCGGGGCGGCGGCTAACCATCATCATGCGTCGTCCTCGGACGACGACGAGGAGGAGGACGAGGACCTCGCCCTCGTCCGCACCATCCGCGCCAACCTCCACCACCTCCATAATAACAAGGCCTCGCCCGCCGCCCCCCGTGCCGACGACGGCGACCCGTCGTCCTCGCCGCGCCCGATCTGCACGTGGCCGCCGTCCGACACCGACGAGGAAGAGGATGATCTCGAGACGCTCCGCGCCATCCAGCGCCGCTTCTCGCATTACCAGTCGAGTGAGTTCTTCTTGCCTGCGAATTCGTTTCCATCGTTCCTGCTGTCTGATTCCGAATTCAATTCTAATTCTAACTAGCCCCTTCCTAGAGTAATTACTGGCAATTCACTGATGCCTATTAATTAACGAACACCAGTGAACTGGGACAGCTTTGATTCTGCTTGGTGTATTGGCTGCTAAACTGACTGTCTGAAACTATGAATACGGCGAATTAGCAAGCTAACTTTTGATCAGACGCCCAATGATCTGAACAGTATGGGTCTTTACAAACATGAACCATGCCACCTATGTTTTCTTCATGTTTATAGGGATTTATCCATCCTTCTCTGATTTCCATAGTTGTTCAGGAATTTAAAATACAAGATGACTAAGTACATTTTCCTGTGCTCTGATTTAAAATACAGTTAACCTTCTCGTAATGCCCTCTGTAATGTATGTTGTCATCCTGTTCCAGCGCATGACACTAAATAGTTATGAATTCTATGCAATGCATGACTAGTTTAATGGTTCATGCTAACATGCAAGGGGATAGTCATCATGAGCATTTCTATGTCTGTTATTTTGAAGTTGTAGTATATACTAGTAAGGAATTGATAATTCAGCACATGTTCCTCTGTAAGGTAAATGTGTGCACCACACACTTGATGAATGGTCCTTAGTCCTTTGATTTACCTATTGTAGGTACCTCCACTGCGTCACCGAAGACCATGAAACCTGAGGCGTCACAGGGAGTCCATAGTGACCTTTTTGCAGACAGGCCTGATGATGATTTAGCTGTGCAGAAGCAAAATGCAAATGCTCCTCACCGAGATGGGTTTCCAAAGGCCGCACTATTGTTAGTGGATGCTCTCAAGAAGAACAGAGCATGCCAGAAGTTCATTAGAAGAAAAATGGTTAACATTGAAGCGAAAATTGAAGAAAATAAGGATCTTAGGGATCGTGTAAAATGTCTTTTGGGCTATCAGTTGAGCTGCCGAAAATCAGTCGGTAGATCTTTAGGCCAGAAGGAGGATCCTCGTGTCAGGTTGATTTCCCCCCTGAAATCAACTCAGCCATGCTCAAAGGTATTACAGCTATGCATTGGACGTTGCATGATACACATTATTTCCTTGTAGGATATATAAAACATTCAGATCTTTTATTGTTGTCCCTATTGCTATTCATTCTTTCAAGCCTACCATGGGAAAGCCTGCCATGGGAAAGCCTACCATGGGAAGGTTAGTAACTAGCTTAGCCTAGAGAAATTTGTCTACCTTTTGGTTTCTTGCGCCTGTTGGTGTGAATACCTTTATGAAAACCTCTGCAGCATTTCTTTATAGACATCCATGATATAAATATTATGATCTCCCCTGTTAGACAAACAAATTGTAGCAGGTCAGCTCACTCGGTCGCAACAGTGTTTTTATATGAACCTAATGCTGTAGGTACTTAACTCATCTTAGTCATGTTAGCTAATTTGTTTGGTTTCAACTGTCATAATATATTATTTACTTTGATTTTTTAATTTCATTTGCACTGCAACATTTATCTGTTAATTACATGTCTATTTTTCTATGTGCAAGGTTAGTTTTTAGTACGTATTTGTTGTATATGCTATCAAAACTACTGTTTCCCTTTCGCGACCAACAGAATTATATAAATAATACTTGAAACATGGAAGTTTTTGTTTTTATACTACATATTGTTCCTCTCTTGTGGTGCAAGAATTACTGTATTCTATTTTGGCTCACTTTAGTCTTCTAGTTTTGTTTGATACAATAAACCTTATAACAGTGACATATGTTTGGTGCAGAACAAATATAGGAAGATGCCTGCACTATTTCTTGGCCCAGCTGAGAACCCACACGTTTCAAAATATGAAATGGTGCTGAAGCAATTCCCATTGTCATTTAAGAAGCAACCATGGTCAGATGCGGAGAAAGATAAACTTGCCAGAGGAATAAAGCAGCAATACCAAGAAACATTAATTTTAGACTCGCTGAATAATGGAAGGTAATTTCGAATTTCTCATGGATTTACTCTGCAAACTATATGTTTTTTTTGTTGATAACACTTTTCCTTTAATTCTTCAAGCATATCAAAGCTCAGTAGAAAAAATTATGATGCTTCAGTGCAAGTTAATAGCCATCCTGTTTTTCAATGAGCCTGTTATAATATTGTACTCCCTCTGTCCCTATTTAATTGTCGCCGTTGGTGTGCGTGTCACAAGTTTGACTCGATTTGTATAAAATACATGCAACATTTATATCTTTAAATAAATTTATTAAAAAACTAGATTCAAAGATCTTTCTAATGATACTAATTATGTATCATAAATATTAATATTTTTTAATATATATAATTAAAGTTGTTTCTCGGGAAGCGTAAACGACAGTTATTTAGGGACGGAGGGAGTATTCTTTAATGGGTCTGACATAGTAGATGTCAGTTAATGAACTGACATTTTTGTCTCCTTCACTGTTTGGGGTTGAAGTATTTGTTTCCCACGAAAAGAACTAGGTTTGGCACAACCTAACTTTCAATGCAACTTTAGGCCTTGTTTAGTTCCCTGGATGAAAAGTTTTTAGGTACTGTAGCACTTTCGTTTGTATTTGGCAATTATTGTCCAACCATGGACTCAAAAGATCTGTCTCGCAAATTACAGGCAAACTATGCAATTAGTTATTTTTTTTATCTATATTTAATGATCCATGCATATGCCGCAAGATTTGATGTGATTGGGAATCTTGAAAAGTTTTTGAATTTCGGGTTAACTATACAAGGCCTTAGTATTTTATTGTCTTTGTTTATAGCCTGTCCGTGCTTGTTTTGGACTGAAAAGGCTTTGATGTTGTTGATTGCATTGCTTTTAACAGAATTGTTGTGCTGCAGTGCTGATGGTGACTTCAGTGCAGTTGATATGGCATATGCACTGACAACTGGTGCTGGTAATTTTGAGGTGACTCCGGAAAATCTTAGATCGGTTCTACCATTAATAAACTGGGATAAGATTTCTGCTATGTACCTGCCTGGTCGATCTGGTGCTGAATGTGAATCAAGGTACTTCTGTTCTCCACACTTTTTTTTTTGTTCGTGACTTCATGTACACAGCATGCTTTATGTCTCAGTCTTTCATATGATCATATCGCACTACTGTTGGCTTACAATGTGATTTATGTAGTTTCTACGTCCTATTTTCATAAACATGAAAAAATGTTCATTATTAAAGAATTTTGATTACATTTGATCAGGTGGCTAAACTGTGATGATCCATTGATTAACCATGAAGCCTGGACTGCGGATGAGGAAACGAAACTTCTACTAATTATTCAAGAAAAGGGAATGTGCAACTGGATTAACATTGCAGTTACACTGGGTACTCACCGGACTCCTTTCCAATGTCTTGTTCGTTATCAACGAAGTCTGAATCCCCACATACTGAACAAGGCCTGGACAAAGGAGGAAGACCTTCAACTTCAAGCTGCTGTTGAGACCTTTGGTCAGAAATGGCAACTTGTCTCAGCTAGTCTGGATGGTCGCACTGGTACTCAGTGCTCTAATAGGTAACATGTTATTCTCAGCTTGATTGGTAGAGCTACTTCCTTCTGGCTGCTGCTATTTTGCTTCAGTTACTGTATGGTCTGCATTTGTGGCTGGCTGGTACTGTACAGCTGCAGCCTGCAGCACTGCAGCAGTAGCACAGCTGAGTTGTTCCTTCTCTTTTAGTTGTCTTTTTTTTGGCCAAATTGTTTCATGATATTTTGCTTTCGTCGATCAAGTTTATCTTTTGCTTTCCATTATCTGTTTTTTTTCTTGTCTATATTTTTACATTTGTCTTTGCTAGGTGGAGGAAAACCTTGGCCCCTGAAAGGACCAGTGTGGGAAGATGGCTTCTGGATGAGGACAAACGCCTCATGGTCACTGTTAAGCTAATTGGACCTGGCAGGTGGAGTTTGATTGCTCCGTTTATTCCTGGCCGAACACAAACACAAATCTTCGAGAGGTAAGGTTTGGATATATTAGCTCAAAGTTTACAGTTTGATGGTGATGGTAATGCTAGATTCTTTTAAAACAGGTGGTGCAATATTCTTGATCCAGATCTATATCTTGATGACTGGCGTCCTGAAGAAGATTCCATGTTATTAGCTTCAGTATCTGAGTTTGGACCTTGCTGGTCCAAGATTGCTAAGACGATAATTCCTGGACGTAATGATAGTATGTGCTATAGGTAAAACTTATTTTCTTTTCTGCCTTAGCATGATGCCATCAAAAATATGTTTTCGTAGAAGCTTCCTTGGTAATGGTTATTTCGTCGTGAACTGCAGACGATGGAGAAAACTTTGTAAACATGAAGTCCAGAAAGTTAGAGAAGCCAGACAATTGAAGAAAGCTATTTTTCAAACCAATTTTGTTGATAGAGAAAAAGAGCGGCCTGCAATTTGCCCTCGTGACCTAATATCACTTTTACCCTCCAAAGGTGATGGATGTGGTGAGGCCACTGTAAGGTATTGCAAATTTCTATCTAGTAGTTGTGTACTTATCTCATTATGGTCTCTTTTCCTTATGTTCTTATTTCAATCCCAATTTATTGGTGAAGATCACCCCATTATATATTGAAGTCATCTACATGCAAACCTGTATCTGAATACTGATATTAGTGACAGTATCACAGTGATCAAGCAGGATTTTTTCATATATTACAAAGTTTGACTTTTTTTTGCTCACAAGTTTGTCCCATATTTGATTTTGCAGTGGTAGGTCTAAAAAGCAAGGCGAAGAGAACCTAGCTGTGTCCAATATTGCCAACATTTCAGCTGGTCTTGATTGTGTTTCTGCTAATACTGATTTGAGCACCGGCTCAAGGAGGTCAAGGAGAGTATCGTCGGGGTACATAACAAAATCTTGACTTTCAATTAATGATATATCTATCATTATGCTTGCTCACTATTTTGTGCCATACTTGCTTTTGCAGACGTAGATCAAAACAGCATACTGAAGGGAATAATATTGCTGTGCCTGATGATCTCAATGCTTCATCCAGCGCCCCTAGCAGTTCCAGAAAGAGGAAATCTACTACTGGCAACAGTGTAGCTGCAAAAAAGAGATTGAGGGTATCTATCAGTGTCAGTGCTGATAATGAGGTAGAGACAAATAAAATAACGAACTCTGTGGCTGTTGGTGAAGAGGGAGTAGTCAAAAAGAGAAGAAGGCGTTCGAAACTTGTTTGCAATGAGGGTGCTGATAATGAGGTAGGGGCAAATAAAATAATGGACTCTGTGGCTGTTGGTGAAGAGGGAGCAGTCAAGAAGAGAAGAAGGCGTTCGAAACTTGTTTGCAATGAGGGTGCTGATAATGAGGTAGGGGCAAATAAAATAATGGACTCTGTGGCTGTTGGTGAAGAGGGAGCAGTCAAGAAGAGAACAAGGCGTTCGAAACCTGTTGGCAATGAGGGTGCTGTCAGAAAGAGGAGGGGCTCTATCAATAGGGATGATGAGGCAGGAACAAATATAAGGATGGATCCTGCCATTGGTAAAGAGGGAGTAGTCAAAAAGAGAACAAGGCGCTCAAAACCTGTTGGCACTGAAGGGCCTGCCTCTATTGGTGATAATGGTGTAGTAAAAAAGAGGACAGGTTCTGTCTCCACTGAAAATCATGGTGCTGTTACAAAAAGAAACAGAGCGTCATCAAGGTAGCACTTCGATGCAGTGGTTTCTCATAGACTCATATGATTTGCGTTATCTCCTTGTGGAGTTCATTGACACCAAGAGTGTCTTTTTTTGCCCTTTCAGGAGGAGGAAATCAGCTAATTTGCCAACAGAGGGTGTGCCGAATGCGGCCACTGATTTGAACCTTCCTTGTGCAATTTCTGAAGCAAGAGTTGTTGATGCTGGAAGTATGGATAAAGGGAGAAGAAAATCAACCCCGAGGTATTATGCTTTACCTTTCTTGTTCGTTCTTTTATCTTTTTTGGTGCATGCACATAACATTGAGGTGAAGGGTTTGAGTTGTTTCCTAATTTTTTTTCACCGTGTTGTTTACAGACCCAAGCAGCTAATCATGTCTGAAGGGGATGCTGATAAAAACTCCACATTCACACGACTTGCCAATTGCCTGTCGTTTGCCCGTATGAAAGGAATCAACAGGAACAAAAGATAATTGAAGTTGAGGTATAATAATATCATCCGGAATTGCTGCACTCGAAAGACCTTAATATATTTGTGATTTCTTTTGGAACCTGTTACTCTTTTTGCTACTGTATGGTACTGACTTTTGCTTGCTTTTGTGGCTATAGAAACCAATGCTTGAAAAGGGTTTAGTTTCACCTGTGAAGATGATTTTGCCTGTGGAGATTACAGTCAGTACGTGGAATGCCCAAAGGTAGTAAAATGTCATAGAAGTATCCAGGCTCAAGGGATGAGAAATTTTCTTATCGTTCTCTCTGTTCAGGATGGTGCTCAATAAGCTGGAGTGTTATCAGGCACAGTGCCTTGTATGTGAGCAGCTCCACAGCAGATTCCCTTACACAAGGTCTCTTTTAACTACTGGAGGACATCTATTATAATGAGCTTGTTTTGCCGATGCATCACTGTGCTGCCTCGCTCTTATGCAGGAATCTTTTTTAAACAGAACCAAGGTCATCTCGATGCCATCTGTTGATGCCAAAACTGGCACACCATATACAGGTAGTAGTAACTTGTAAGTGCATGCAAAGAGTATCATATAAGCTTTGAATTGGACCCAATTGATATAAGTTCTCCCTAAATATCGCTGTCCTTTTTTTGGTGACTTATTACCAAGGGGCTGTTTAGTTCCCAAAAGTTTTGCAAAATTTTTCAAGATTCTCAATCACATCGAATCTTGCGGCACATGCATAGAGCATTAAATATAGATAAAAATAACTAATTGCACAGTTTGTCTGTTATTTACGAGACAAATTTTTGAGCCTAGATAGTCTATGATTGGACAAGAATTGTCATACAAACGAAAGTGATACCGTTGCTATTTTGCAAAATTTTCTGCAACTAAACAGGGGCCCAAATAAAGGTCATTCTATCTTGGATGGGAAAGTAAAATTGTACGAGTTGTCTCGTTGGAGACCTGGCAAGTCTCTTCCCAGTTGGTGGTATATTTACTGGGTATTTAACGAGTCGATGATAGTTGATTGATTCTGCACGCGTGTGCGATGAATGAGCTTAGTTCTCGCCGTTAGCCATTTTTTAACTTGCAGTCGCATCAAATCTTTGGTACTAGACAATAATGGCTAGGACAGTCATTGACACTTGAAAGCTGGTACAAGTCTTCCTGTATGCCGATTCATATATGAAGCGGGTACAAGTGTCGTGTGATTCCTTTCTTTGGTAAATAAATCCTCAGCTGCCTACATCGTTCCATATCATATCATATTCTTGAAATTTCCTGAGCATCTGACTGATAAGGATCTTCTAATGATGCAACGAGAGATTGTTCAGTTTTTGTCTCAGCATGGCTCTCAGATGTGTAGATTTCCGGGTCTGCTAACCTGACATTTTTTTAATTGAAATTTACCCAGCTGCTCTCACAGTATATGCGTGTAAAGACCAGCAAGTACACTGCAACTGCTCAATAACCTAACCACGTTAGCAAGTGATGCAGTATCTATAACTATCAGCAAACCATCTCCAACATCGCACAGCCGCTTTTGGATAATATCTCGTTGAACTTTTTTTTTAAATAATTATATAACCTCATATAACGAATATGTCTATATTATGATGATATTACATTTATCAGTTAATAATGCCTGTTATAAATATGAATCTTATTACATTCATCAGCTAATGCCCGCGATAAATATGAATCCTGAAGAATCGAACGAATGGCTATATATAATATATGAACTGACGCCTGTGAGTGACTAAGAGCCCTCGAGGAGAGGTCTCTAGTAAAACTATGTTCACCTAAACTTCACCCATCCAGAACCTCTTCACAAAATCATAGCCTGTGGCGGCTCATAGCCACTCCTGTGCGCCTTCTGCCATGTCCACGCCACCCTGAGGCTCTCATGGAGGTCGGTGCGCTGCGCCGTCCAGTTCAGCTCCTTGTTGATCTTGGCAGGGTCGCTGTATACCTCCGCGTAGTCGCCTGGTCTGCGAGGGAAGTAGTCAACCTTGATGTCGACTCCAGTTGCCTTCTTGCAGGCATCAACGAACTCCTTCACTGACCGACCTGAACAATCAAATGGAACCGTACTGTATCAGCAAACTGACAATGTGGTATTTTGTTTATTTAGTTTTCATATATATGAGAATGAGATAAAAAGAGAGTATTGGTGTTCTGAGGATACATGACCTTTTCCAGTGCCAACATTGTATATACCAACTCTGCCTCTTTGTGCCTTGTTGAGCGCCTTCACATGGGCATCAACAAGGTCGGTGACATCAATGTAATCTCTTACACAAGTGCCGTCAGGTGTTTCATAGTCGGTACCTTTAACCTGCAGTGGCAAGTACCATTAGTAAACTATATAAACTAAGCAACATAATATGGCAGCAAAAGAGCTATTAAAGGATATATATGGCAGTAGAAGACTTAACTGCTTTCTGAAATGGTAAATCAACGTACCTTTAAACCTGGAATGATTCCCAGTGCTGCGTCAAAGCATGCCCCCGATATACGGCCATGCTCACGCAATTCAGGTCTAGGAGCTTCACCCAATCTGCCTTCTGGGTCAGAACCAATGACATTGAAGTATCTATAGCAGTGCAAGGTTACTCATTACATTAGTATAAATCAGCGATTAATGATGGTTTCAGAAGAGGGTACTTTTGATATCTTGGTGAATAATCCAACCTTAGAATCATGACAGCCATGTCTGATCTCTTTGACTTTGAGAAGTCTAAGATGATATCCTCCGCCATTTTCTTGGCCTTACCATATGGGTTGATCGGAAACTGCACAGCATAGTATAGCTCAGAACTTGAGAAGGAAAAATGGTAAATTGTGCCCACATTCTTATTCTTGTTAGCACCTACTAAAAAAAGCTCCAACTTGTTTTAGAAAGAAACTAAAAATTCCAAAAGTGAACTGCTGACCTGGGGAGTTCCTTCAGTGATGGGCATCTTCTCAGGCTCTCCGTAGGTCGCACACGTGCTAGAGTAGATGAGAGTCTTCACGTTGTGTGTAGCCATAGCTTCCAGCACCACTAGAGTGTTTGCGGTGATGTTATGATAGTATCTGTTGAAAGCGTTCTTCGAGTATTACTATGTGCCGGTATGGGAATTGGATGATAGTCAGACTGAGGCAAAGTGAAATCCCATTTACCTAAGAGGTTCAAGCGTGCTCTCACCAACATAGGCCACAGCAGCAAAGTGCATAACAGCATCAAATGCGTTCTCTGCAAATATTCTATTAACCTGAGAGGATATGTTATTAAGGAAATGAAATCACAAGAGTAATCTTTTTTTTTTCTTGTCATATTTAATGTGTTCTAATTAAACGGAATATGAGAGTACGTACGGAGGCATTCGATTATTTGCATTGCACAGAGAATTAAAAGCAATCAGGATACAGCTTCTGGATCTCCTAAATCAGCCTGTATGAACTGCAACCGCCCAGGCTCTGGAAACAGGTTCTGGAGAACTTTGATCGCCCCGATATTCCCTCTCGAAAGATTGTCCTGGAGACAGCACAAGTGTGTACCATAACCGTAAGCATCCCAGATATGGAAAACTCGGACAGGAACGACGCAGGATTTGAGCAGGAAATGGAGACAGCAAGTCATGCATGATTGAAGAAGCATGTATGCTTTACATACCACTATGGTGACTCTGAAGGAGTCCTTGAGCAGGCGAAGAGCGGCGTGCGAGCCGATGTAGCCAGCGCCACCGGTGACTAGCACGTGCGTGACCCCAGGCTCATGGATGGAGAACTGCGCACATTCACAAATCACTAGGGTGATTGAGGGACTTGTAGTTTCAGGCACTTGAACTCGAAATTCAGTTACCAAAAAAAGGGCAAAAGAAAAAAAAAATTCACTAGCGGATCGGTGAATGCTCTTATTAACAGAGCACCTGGAGCTGTGGATCCAACTAGCAGCAGGACAAATCCATTCGTTTGTCTTATAAGCCGTATTTATTTTTTTTCTTGCTAGGTGTTTTTCTTCTCGAACAGTGAATCAGCGAACGGTAATGAATGGTAGCAGTGGAAGAAGAGAAGGTTGGTTTACCAACCAGGGTGGGTGTGGGAGGCCTTGTCCTGTGGCATGGTGGCTGGGTGAGCATGACGACGCACATGGCGGCGAGGAGCGCGAGCATGACCACCTTGCTGAGGCACCGCGGCTTGCGCTTCGGGTCCGACGACGACAGGTCCATGATCTCTGCAGGGACAGCAGGGAGAAGTTCAGTTTTTTTTTTTTTTCCTTTTCGAATTGCACGACGGCTACGGCACGGCGGCAGCGGCGGCGGCGAGAGGAAGACGACGGCACAGCACGATTGCGCTGCGTTGCGTTGCGTTGCAGCAAGAGATCCAAGGAAGCGGAGATGGAGGGGAGGAAGAAAAAAGAATAGTAATGAAAGGCAGGAAACAGCGCAGGACCTGACCTGATAAGGCGGAGGAGCAGGATCTGGCGGCGGGCCTCTGCGGCGGCCTGCTGCCGCGGGTGGAGGGCAGCATCGGCGCCTGGATTGGTGCACCTGCACCTGCACGGCAGCCGGCTGGCGGCTGGGTCAGGTAGAGTCGAAGGCGGCGCCGCTAGTCTGCCGGGCTCGGTGCAGATCCAGCAGGCCCAGCGGCAGCAGAGTGGAGAGGAAAGCGGAGCAGCAGCCGGGAGTGGAATCGGGGACACGCGGGAGCGGACAAGCAAAAGGGGGGAGGTGGTGCCCCAGGTGGAGGTGGAGGCTGACTGCGGAGGTGGAGTTCGTTGACGATTGTTTCTCCACACTAGGGGATGATCCTCACGATGGGGGTGGAGCGGGTCGATCCATAGGATCATCGAACCAGCCCAAAAATTAGAACTAAATGGGCTCCTAATGCAATCCATGACATAGCAGAGGAGCAATGGATAAGAATCATTCGAACCAACGGATCAAGTGGGTGGAACCCTTCAGCCTGACGTGGCCGCCGCCACAACGGCCCCTTCGGTGCCATGGAGACACGCAAGCTGCTATCGCGCTCGGGATCTCGTGACAGTGCGCTTGTCAAGGCAGGTTGTCATCACTGCCTGCTGATGCCGACTTCCGACTATCGCCGCTGCGCTTCGCTGGTGCCACGCCGTCATGGGCCTTGTTTAGTTCCAATTTTTTTGAAAATCGACACCATAGCACTTTCGTTTGTATTTGACAAATATTGTCCAATCATAAACTAACTAGGCTCAAAAGATTCGTCTCGTCAATTCCGACCAAACTGTACAATTAGTTTTTATTTTCGCTTATATTTAATACTCCATGCATACGTCTAAAGATTCGATATGATGAGGAATCTAGAAAAATTTTGCAAATTTTTTGGAACTAAGGCCTTGTTTAGTTCACGCCAAAAACCCAAAACTTTTCAAATTCCCCGTCACATCGAATCTTTCGGCACATGCATGAAACATTAAATATAGTCAAAAAAAACTAATTACACAGTTTATCTGTAAATCGTGAGATGAATCTTTTAAGTCTAGTTAGTCCACAATTGGATAATATTTGTCACAATCAAACAAAAATACTACAGTGCTCCGAACCAAAATCTTTTGGAAACTAAACAAGGCCATGGGCAGGTCCGTGCGGGGGAACATGGCTGGCCGTGGCCCACTCTACCGTTCAGTAGGTACTACGGTCTACCAGTGGATTAACGGTCATGCTACCTTTGTCAAGTGCACCACATACCGTTGCTGGCAATGGCGTTCGTCCGTCATGCTAGTCATGAAGAAATCGATCTGTCTTCAATGTTTCTAGCACTACGGGGCACTGTGCTGGTAATGCAATAGGACATTGCCACGCCACCAAGAGCAGGTCCATTAATGCTTTTCATGGGACTTAATTGAGTTTTCTAATGTGGAGCGATCCATAATATCCATCAGAGCTCCATTGGTTCAGCAACTGATAAAAAGGAGCATCTGGTGCTCCTGCGCTAATCAAATGGATCTTTGGATCAGTTGCGGTTCGCTCCATGGAGCAACCACCCCCATCTTTAAGGGGATGGTGCGGGGGTGGGCAGAAGGCACCGTGACTGGGGAGTTCGATGGCCCAGGTCGGAGGTCGCCGTCGCCGCCCGTCGTGGCGGTCGTCGGCGTTATTTTATTTTTTTTTGATCAGGTCGGCGTTAAATTAATGCTTTGGTTCGGTAGCCGACGAGGAGCAACGCAGTGCCTGCGGGCTGCTGTCCCTGTCCCGGACGCGTGTCCTCGTCTTACCTCCTCTCTCTCTCTCTCTACCCAGCCTTCCCACGCATGGCACACAGTCACACGGTGCGTGTGCTGCTACTTCTTGCTAGTGTGTCCTCAGGCCAGTCTTAATGGAGTTTCATTAGAATTTCATGTACATTAAATATGCTGATGTGGCGCTATATTAATGAAGAGAGATGATAAGAGTTTCATAGAAGTAGAGAGAGTTTCATCCCCATGAAACTCCTATGCACCGTTTCCAAAATATTGATGTGTTGAAAACTGTGACGCGAAACTCCCATTGAGGATGGTCTTAATAAGAGACCCTTGGAACTGTCAAAAAAAAAAAGAGACCCTTGGAATCTAAATCTAAAATGGGTTTCCAAGACAACACTTATAGACTTTCATATATAGAAGACCTATTTTGAGTGTTAGAAGAGGCATAACTCGTTTGCAGAAAGTGTTGTCTTTTGAGTTTTGTTGTTGAAGAAAACTAAAAAAAATAAGTATTAAACCGATTTGTTTCTAGTACCTAAACATCCTAACATATGCAGACATAGACTGTCTCCAACAATGGTCACCCAAAATATAAGACTTATTTGTCCTTTAGGTAGCGCTATAGGTAAAAAGTTCCATACCTATTTTTAGTCTTCTCCAACAACAAGACCTAAAAGACAACACTCTCTGCAAATGGTTCTCGAGAAGAGAAGATACCCAAATTTAATTTGGGTTATGGCTCTCCTGATATCCAAAATGGGTCTTCTATAGGTATTGTGTTGAAAACTTATTTTGGGTTTGGGTTCCTAAATGGGTCTTCTATTGGAGACAGCCCTAACATAAGCTACCAACGGCATCCATGGTTGGGCCACGCCGCAGGAATTTTCCATTTCATGGATCGGGCAGTTAGACTGCTTACAAATTCAGTATTACGAACTGATACCCCATGCATTGTACTCGGATATGACAAAACCAGCAAACAATGTGATAATTACCAATCAAACACATGACTAGTAATTAATATACAATCAATCACGCACAGCTAGCAAATACCAAATTTGGGTATCTACAAATTTGGGTTACTATACGAAATTTGTAATCTCATATTACTGGTCGACTTACTTTCAGTATATAACCACTGACTAGCTTCTAAACCCTAACTCCCCATTGTCTTCTGTCTCACCTCCTTTGATCCTAATCACCTATCGCCTTCCCCTGATTGCGCGTCGTGTCATGCCCCCTCCTCGCACATTGTCGCCTCCTCCTCAAGCTTCCTTCCCTGGCCAACTTCTTCCCCATCACCACGCTCACAAGCTTCTTCATCGGCCAGCTGTAATCAAGCGAACCACCTTCTGTTCTTCCTCTTCCTTGCTCTCCTAAATCTCTCTTATGGTTGCATAGGCGCGGCGGTATATTCCTCAATCCCTTGACCGGCGTAGGGGGCAACGATGGTGTAGGCTAGCATGTTGGAGGCAGAGGTCGGACCAGTGTGCATGACACATGCAATGGAGGCGTGGCTTAGCCTCTGATGGGCTCATCAGGCCATCGAGCTAGCCTGACCTAGCTAAGACATCGTGCCACCCATTTAGCCATTTATACTCAAATGTACAATTGTGCGGAGAAAAGTTGAGACCTGTTGTCGAAGAGCAAAGGCGTAAGCTAGTCAGATAAAACTACATCTCTATATATAGAGAGAAAATGGTGAGATCAACAACAAATGGATGGATATAACCTAGGATGTAGGGGAGACATATTAAGCTATTTTTTATCCACATGACAGCTAACCTTTGATTAAGGCCACTAGCTTTAACTGCGTGCATAGGGGCTGCCCGGAAGAACATAGAGTGTGTTTGGTCCCTGCACTAGGCTCTAGCCATGCTTCCATAATATAACTTGGGTCTGTTTGGTTCCCTGTTTGGCCTGTTAGCCAGGCTTCCACAAGCCCATTTCATGTGAATTCGGTGGCTTCCTGGAAACGCCCGAATCGGGCGTTCTCACAGAGCCAGGCTTAGCCAGCCCCCGCTACCGCGTCCACTCACCTCCTCTCCCGTCACCCCTTCACGCAACCCGCCGAAGACATAAGTCTATTTAAACTAAACCAGACAACAAAACACACCGATTCTTAGCCAAGCTTAGCTAATATAGGCAACCAAATATGTGCTACTTGCATTAGTTAAAGCTAGGCAGAGCTAGTCTGTCTTAGTTTTGCTGGCCAGACTTGTGTAATAAACGAAACCAAACACACCGTAGAACACACCGCAGGTAGGGACCCTTGTCGTCTCCTGATCATACGGGCCATGTGGACGCATCGTGCGCATGTTTTGCCCACCCCTTTCACGTTTCGCTTTACCTCAGTGAAAAGGGAAAAAGCAACCATCTACCTCGCCAAGATTCATATAAAAAAGTTTTTTAGTACAAGTATTGCCCACTAAACTTTAGTGACAGCTACTACTACGTGGGGTTGAGAGAGTTTTGTTTGTTTTTGCACCTTTGGCGTATAGATCCAATCAGCACCAGGTCTAGAAATTTCTCCATCAGAACTGAAATGGACAAATTAAGGAGTCCGGATACAATGGAGTTCGATGTTGATCAGCCACCAAAAATTGCGCCACCGACTCTTCTCTCCTCTCCAATCATCATCTCCATGTCTTGCACAGCTTGCACGGTACTGTATACTGGTTATTGCTAACTACTCCTCGATACCGGTAGCTAAATCTTCTATAGCTATCTTAAGTAGCTATTTTTTAAGATTAACGAATTTATAGAAAAAATTTATAAATATGTGTATATGCTTTCATGGTATATCTGAAGATACTAATTTCATGTCATAAATATTGATTATTTTTAATAAATTTGGTCAAATATTTAATTCTTTTACTAAAGACAACTATAAAATTGATTTATTCAAAGATGGATGGAGCAGCTAGTCCAATACTAAAGGTTTGTTGGTTAAACTATGACTGTGAGCTTTGAAATAAAAAGGTGTGGAAAAGCTTCTGTAAGTTATGTGCTGCAAAAAATATGTATGTTGTTTAGTTAAAACAACTATGGAACCTGCTCTCTTTATCTCCCTTGAAATAATTGTAAAATGTATCTCTATTTTCACCTATTTGGGAAAACAGAAAGCTAAAAGCCAAAACCATGGTCTAAGGTGTTGTAAAACTTATACTATGCGGAAGCAATTGCTTCTAAAAAGCAGTTTCTGGTTGGCCATTTGGTTAGGGTTCTACTTTTTGGCAACGTAAGCACTTCTCAGAAGCTGAGCCGAATTAAACACAATCTATCTTTTTAATGTTTTGTTCTCACTACATGTCTACACATATCTATATCTATACTAAAAGGGAAAATTTTGTTCCTTCAAATTTTGGTCTGTCACTTTCTCTTTTAGTCCTCTATCCCTCTCTACTCCCTCGAGCGCAAGAGTGCATCTAGTTTCGTAAGAGTAATAATACGTGGTGAACTAAAGATAAGAGTTTTAATTACTTTACTATCACATCACAATCCCAAACTCATGATTTTATATCCATACGAGTTAATTAAAATAACAAGCATAGAGCCATGGTATATATTTCAATTTGAAGATGTATTGAAATAAATAACACAAGCTATACATTCTTTTTCAATGTAAAGGTATACTGTATTCGCTAGTATTATATAGAATATATAAAGGTACATAAATGAGTAAAGTGGAGTGCAAGTATTAAGCACATGGCTGACAGATGAGTAGGATGACTATTTTTCTTCTGTGATCGACAAAGATGCTGCGGTACAACCGTAATCGTGTAGCTAAGGCCATAACTCTCTTAAGTTTTTTTTAGGGGAGAGCCATGACTCATAAGTGAAGATCATCACCTTTCTCCCCTCCGTATGTTTGTTGCTGGAAGAATATGGGCCTTGGCCTTTTAATGCAATTAATGGCCCAGGCAGCAGCACTTAAAATTGGAATTTGACGAATATAATCCAGACCATATAGTCTACGAGCACACTGCGTCCATAACCTATGAAATTCGACCCATTTCTAACTTTCTAATACTCCCTCTATCCTAAATTATAAGTCATTCCAAGAATATCGAAGAGTCAAAATATCTCAAGTTAGAACAAATTTATATGGTAGGATAATAACATTTATGATATTAACTAAGTATCATTATGTTCTTTATTAGTTATATTTTCATAATATATCTATTTGATGTCATAAAACTAGATATACAAAAGCAACCCCGCCGACCCCCACACGGAGAAGAAAGGAAATGGCCTCCTCTGCTCCTGTGCAAGGAACTCGCCCCATCTCCCACACGCGGGATTTGTCTGACCCAACCTCGTCGGAACCCTAGCACCTCCCCCCGTCGCCAACTCGCCCCCACAATCCCTCCCCCTTGTCACTGCAACACTAAAACACCATAAATAATGTTATTGCAACATCATCAAACAAATTGTCACAACAATAGGTTAAAACAGTTGAAACACCATGAACACATATATTGCAACAAACAAAAAGAGACAACAGCTGCAACATTGGGATGAAGAAGTTGAAACACCTTAATACATACTATTGCAACAATAAAGTAAAGCAACTAAAACATTATCCTAAGCAGTTGAAACACGATGAACATATTATTAAAATAACACTGAACAACTACTACAACACCATACAACAATTATTGGAACATGCAGATTGAAGCAACTAAACACATATTGCGTACATCTCAAAACAGTACTGTTGCAACATCAATTGAAACCTACGACAACAACCAGACAGAACCATTGCAACACGGCGACATCTAGAGAGAACCATTACAACATCCAAAAGCTAGTTCAACAATAGAAACCGCCCTCGCCCTCGGATCTAGATCCATACGAGAAGTAGGAATGCAACATCAGGAAAAAAAACTAATGCAACAAAGAAAAATACTTGTGCAACAACAAAACGACGCTACTACCTCGCTGGAACCCTAGCAGCCATCACTGCGTCCCTCAGATCTAGATCTAGAGGAGTAGGAATGCAACATCAGAAAAGAAAAACTAATGTAACAAAGAAAAAAATTCTTTTTGCAACAACAAAACAATGCTACTGCAACAGAGCTTGCCGAAATATTAACCACCACTGCGTCCCTCAGATCCAGAGGAGGAGGAGGAGAGCTCAGAACCAGAGGAGGGGGGAGGAGGAGGAGGAGTCAGATCCATAGGACCCACCTACCTTGTTGGAAGCTATGCCATAGCCATCATCTCTGGTAGCATGGTGGTCACAGAGGAGAGGAGGGAGGGATGGCGCGGCTCACTGGAAGTTGCCGACGTCGCCCTCCTCTCCAGTGTCATGGAGATCAAGGAGGGAGCGCGAAGAGGCGAGACGATGGCGAGGTGGATGCGAGCATGCTCCGTCCCATAGACCAGCAACAAGCGTAGCGCGAGCAACAGCAGTGCGGAGGAGCAGAGAGGGGGAGCAGGCGAGTGGAGAAGAAAGTGGGCGAGCAGGCAAACAGATAAGGAGCTGGGCAGGACGTCGGGTCTTTTCGCTTTATCACACTCGGTCATGTTCCGGGTCTGTTCGAACGGACGGACAGATGACTTAGAAGGAGCATTACCGTAAAATTTAGCTAGCTAAAATTTGAAAGCTAAACTTTAGCCAGCTAAAAGTCCTCCTAGCTAAACTTTAGCTAGGATGTTTGAATCCTTCAACTAATAGACTCTAAATATTGAGTTTACTAGCTGGATTAAAATAGCTAAACCTTAGACCATTCGGATCCCTAAGAGCTAATTCAGCGAGCTAAAATCTTAGTTGGTAGATACAAACAAAGCCCTTTATCTCAATGCTGCCACGAGATAGAAGTGGGAAAAATGAAGAGAAGTGGAAAACGATAATAGTCAATATAAAAGATCGTGCAGACATGGATATAGTAGAGGCGGACGGAGAGAGAAAATTTATACTTATAAAAAATAAAAGTATTTAAAAATTACTACCAAGTGAAAAAAAATAAGGAAATGGAGTATGGCCTTGTTTAGTTCCGAAAAGTGAAAAGTTTTCGATACGTAGCACTTTTGTTTGTTTGTGACAAATATTGTCCAATCATGGACTAACTAGGATCAAAAGATTCGTCTCGTCTCGTGATTTACAGCTAAATTGTGTAATTAGTTTTTGTTTTCGTTTATATTTAATGTTTCATGCATATGCCACAAGATTCGATGTGATTGTGGATGAACTAAACAGGGCCATATATGTACCGGCACCATTTGCGGAAAGATTTTCTATGCGATGCCGGTCACTGCATCATGCATGCAGACATGCACATTGACAAGACGCATGCCAAGTCGCCCGGGGGAGGGACAGGTCGTCATCACACGACTGGCAAACCTGCCGTCTGATCGATCGCAGCGGGCCATGCCGCCGGCCATGCATGGACCGCTCGACGTCGTCCGGCCGGGACGAGCGGACGGAGCGAGCCGCCGCGCGCGCCGGCCGGATCATGTCATGTCGTCGTCCGTCGTCCCCCACACCCAGGCCTTGTTTAGTTCGCAAAAATTTTCAAGATTCCCCGTCACATCGAATCTTGCGGCACATGCATGGAGCATTAAATATACATGAAAACAAAAATTATTTGCACAGTTCATCTGTAAACCGCGAGATGAATCTTTTGAGTCTAGTTACTCTATAATTGAACAATGTTTGTCAAATAAAAACGAAAGTGCTACAGTGCCGTTTTTCACAAGTTTTTGCGAACTGAACAAGGCCCCAATCGGCCAGTCAAAAGAAGAGATCCATCGTCACCGCTGCACGCGTTGGCAGGCAGGACGATGGCATGGCAGTGGCAGTGGCAGTGGCAGCTACTACTGTACAGGTACAGCGTCCAGTGATGGATCGATCCATGGACTTGACATGACGGGCTGCCTCGCGCGGCCGAGCCCCTACAGCCTGCCTCGCCGCCTCGCGCCCGCCCTCGCCCTGTCGACGCGTCACCCACCTAGCAGCTACCCCTACTGCCTACTACTCGTACCTCCCCGTCGCCCACCTGCGTGCATGCCATGCCATGCCAGCCATCGCTGCACCTGTGCGTGTCTGCCGCGCGCGGCATCTTCGCCCCTCCACACGCCATTGCCTGCTAGCTACTAGCTGGCCTGACGACGGCCGCTATATATTGAGCGCCCGGCCGGCCGCACCGTCTCCGGCCGGGAAGCTCGCGCTCGCTCGTCGTCAAACCCTCGCACGATCGAGATCTCTCGCTCGATCTGCAGCTAGCTCTTCCCTTCTTCCCCTGACACATACAATACATGTCGACGAGCGGTGGCGCTGGCGCGCGCTCGTGGTCGCCGCCGCGGCGGGCGAGCCGGTACGAGTCGCAGAAGCGGCGGGACTGGCACACATTCACGCGGTACCTGGCCGCGCACCGCCCGCCGCTGGAGCTGTGCCGCTGCAGCGGCGCGCACGTGCTCGAGTTCCTGCGCTACCTCGACCGCTTCGGCAAGACGCGCGTCCACGCGCCGCTCTGCGCGGCGTACGGAGGCGGCGGCGGCGGCCCGGCGCTGGTGGCCGCGGCGCCGTGCCAGTGCCCGCTGCGCCAGGCGTGGGGCAGCCTCGACGCGCTCGTCGGCCGCCTCCGCGCCGCCTTCGAGGAGCGTCACGGCGCGCGTGGGAGTGGGACGATCTGGACGTCGTCGCAGTCGCAGTCGCAGTCGCAGCAGCCCGCCGTCGTCGACGGCGACGCCGCCAACCCCTTCGCCGCGCGCGCCGTCAGGCTGTACCTGCGCGACGTCCGCGACGCGCAGTCCAGGGCGCGCGGCATCTCCTACAGCAGGAAGAAGAAGAAGCGGAGCAAGCAGCAGGACGGCGCCGCCGCCGCAGCAGCCGGGTGCGCCCGCCCGCACGTGAACGGCGCGACGTCGTTAATGCATGCCGCTGCTCCGCCGCCCGCACCGCCTCCGCCTCCGCCTCCACCGCCACCACCGCCGTACTGCCTCGCCGGTGTGCCCTTCGAGTTCTGTGACTACGGCACCGTCCTCGGAGGAGTTACCGCCAATGGTGCGCCTGGCTTCTACCTGCCGTCGCTGTTCAACACCTTCGGCAAGCTACTTATTATCTATTTATTGCGTTCAAAAACTTATTATCTATTTATATCTTTGAGGTGATTTTGGTACCGCCTAGTAGGGATGAAAACGGTACGGATATTTTCCGACCGTATTCGAGACCTAATTCGTTTAGAGATGTTCAAATCTGTCCGTATCCGAGTCCGAATGTTTAACATCCGATACCGTATCCGTATCCGAATACTTAAATCGTATATTTATGATGTCGACATCCAATCATATCTTATCCGACATGATTGACATTATCC
>Ga0182004_10000336_pt1 | contig 26691 bp, 20 predicted proteins | sample Sormic07211540_1_FD_120479 | JGI IMG/M metagenome (GOLD analysis project Ga0182004, IMG submission 120479) | Endophyte microbial communities from Sorghum bicolor roots, Mead, Nebraska, USA - 072115-40_1 MetaG | ecosystem: Host-associated > Plants > Roots > Unclassified | place: USA: Nebraska...
ATAGTTAAATCAAACGGAACGAACATTACGTTGACTGCCAAACACAGAGTAAACGAACATCACTTGTCGAGATCGCTACGGCAAGGACATGTAGTAAAAAGCAAAAAAGACAGGTATATTTGGACTTGTAGTATTTTTATCAGCTACGAGTAGTATAAAAAGCGGTCTTGATGGTTAAAGGATGGAGCACACGAGCACCTTTTTTTTTTTTACGCAGCAAGCTTAGCTCTTAAGTTCACTGGTGTGGTGTCTTTTGCTTCTTTGGCCTGCTTCGGAAGTACATCTTTGAACATGCACGACACTATTCCGACAGACTGAATGTGTACACAGGTGTAGTACCAACGCATCGCCGTCCATGTATTTCGGGCATATTTGTTTTTTCTCTCCTTTATTACACGTGTAAAGCCACTAACACCATAACTTGCAAATTAATGTGCCAATATGGAGTCCAGCGAGGCTTTGATGCTATTGTTCAGATGAAACTCAGCATTCTTCTATTTATCTAAAAGCTGTTAGTTGCCGGCGCATTAACGAATAATTATCTATGGTCTATGCAACTAATGTAACCGTACCTTGCTCTGTTTTCCTTACATTTCAAGGATAGTGTAATTGCATTTGAGTAATCGTATTTCCACAATGAATGCTATCATATAGAGCACGTACAACATCATACTTTTATGGATTCCTACCGTAGAGTGTCCTTGGTAACACAAGTTCCACGCTATCAATGATTTCACCTACTAATATAATGAAGGAGGTAAAAACAACCCACAAACTCGAGGTTTAATCCCTAACAAACAGTTGTTAGTAAGTATGATGTCTAAAGTTTAGTTGGCTAAGGTTAAGGACTTTATGATATAGTAAACTAAAGGCTTTTTTTTTGGTAAGGATAGCTAATCTTTAGGCAACACTTTAGTACGCTATTTGAAACCTTAATAGTTAAAGTGGTTTAACATTTAATCCCTAAATTTTAGACCATGAAATTTAAACATGACCTAACTATCTAAGTTTTTAATTGGTTGTATCGAGGGTAGTTGGTACAATCACCTCTTCTAACCATCTAATATATGGTTGATTCTCCACTTGGTAAGTGAATAGCCATGCAGTGAATCCACATAAATAATGGTATGTCTGAGGGCTTACACAATATTTCTTTTCATACGAAGCGTTCTATATGATCGGGATTTGGCCCATCCGATTTGAGAATTATACCTTATTTGGTGTAACCTTCATCAATGTAATTTTTTCACTTACTCCTTCCATCATCTAATATAGTGCATTCAAGTATTAAAAAATTATATGCAAATATAAAGGATTCTAGAAAGACAAAATAGTTTTGCTTCAAATAGTTATATAAATTTGGTAGGCATTATATTGTTAAAGAAAACTACTCCTATTTAACTATCTATCTCAACCCAGTTCATAGCAGCTATAGATTGCACAAAAAACATTTTTTCACATTTTCACCTGCCTCTGTCCACATGTCCAACCAATATTCATAAACAAGACTACAAATACGACCTTTTAGCTAGTGGGTTAAAACACAAACTAACTATAATAGTTAACCATCTAACTAGTAGTTACGATTTACTACTATTAATCAGCCAACTATTGGCTTTTAGTGAATGACATCGGTACCTAAAGTTGCTAAACAAAGCCAAGTAGAAAAACCGAGCCTTAATAATTTCTTCCGTCACAGCTTTGACTTTTACCTCTGGAAACAGCTTTGACGGAGTAGTAGGGAGCTTGCCAGCTTGGAGCATGGGCCCCCTCTCCGGGGCTTTTTTTTCAAGCAGAGTGCTGGTTCCGTATGGATTTGCAACGCAAAAAAAAAAACACGAGCGCAAGGCCCTACTGTCAGAATTAGCCATCTCTACTGTAGAGATCGCAGTCGCAAGAGGAGAGGGGAGAGGGGCCCTGCCCAGACACCCAGCCAGCCAGCAGCATGATGAGGTGCCATCTTTTGTACTGCTCCTCCCCTCCGGTGCGGAGCGGCGGTGCCCTTCGCCCCTTCCCCGTACAACACACGGGCCGCGGCTAGCCGGCTACAGTCTATTTCCAATCCCCCTTTCCCTCTCTCCTCCGTCCTCTCCCTCTTGTTAAGCGGACAGGAGGGCCTGGGAGGGCCACAGCCATTATAATAGCACGCCATACGCCAAAAGCTCCACTGGAGCCGAGCAGGTTGCACTCCCACTGTCGTTCCTCCCAAGAACCCGCCCAAAGAATCCTAGAATCCAAGAAAGGCAGCAACAAAAACAGGGGGGGAGGTCTGAGGGAGGAGGAGGAGGAGCCGAGGAGGTGGTGCTGGAGGGGAAGACCAGTGTGTGAAGACCACACAGTCTCACACACTCGCACACCCAGTGTGTGCTGTGGTCTTCCTCTTTGACCACCTTCTTGGAGCGGGGAGTTTCGGGGCCATGGGGAGGTGGTGGCAGGCTGCCCTGCTGGGCTGCGCAGTGGCGGTGGCTGTTCTGGCGGCCGCCGTGGAATGCGCGGTGACGTACGACAAGAAGGCGGTGCTGATTGATGGGCAGAGGCGGATTCTCTTCTCCGGATCCATACACTACCCCAGGAGCACCCCTGATGTAACTGCATTCTTCAAAATCTCCTCTTTTTTTTTTTCCTATCTTCCCCGGGGAGGTTCATGGCTGTGCTCAGCTGTTTCTTGTGAATGCTCTGGAAAGCAAATTGCTTTCCTACTTTAGCGGTCCCTCTTTCTTCCACGGTTAGTTTCTTGGTTGGGGTTACAAAAGGGGGTTTGAGATTTTCTCGGGATGCTGTCTTTCTCCGTTTTTTTTCCCTGTTTTTTTTCTCCAGCAACCATGTTTCTTGGTTCTTCATTGCACTGCACTTGGGTGTTCTGGTGTTCTAAGCTAAGAAATTTTTGACCAAAGAAACTATTCTTGGTGGTTTTGTGGTATTTTTTACAGTCTATTGGTTCTGAAGTGAGTGCTTCTTCTTGCTTTTCTTTTCAAATCAGATGTGGGAAGGGCTGATTCAGAAGGCTAAAGATGGAGGCTTGGATGTGATTCAGACCTATGTCTTTTGGAATGGACATGAGCCTACGCCTGGAAATGTAAGGATTTTTACACCTCTTCTGCTCTTCCATTCCGCTGTCATTATGAACTCATACAGGATTCGGATGGTATTGTTTCGCTTCGCGTAGTACTACTTCGAAGAGAGGTACGATTTGGTCAGGTTCATAAAGACGGTCCAGAAGGCCGGGCTGTTTGTACATCTCCGCATCGGTCCCTACATTTGCGGCGAGTGGAACTTCGGGTATTTCTCCATTTCCTGAAATCACCTCCGTAAAATGGAGTATTACAGTTAAAGTTTCCAGTTTTGGTGTATATGACTATATGCATGCAGTACTCCTGTCTATTGACTTCTATCGCGATGCATGTAATTTCGTAGTGGCTTCCCAGTTTGGTTGAAGTATGTACCAGGCATCAGCTTCAGGACAGACAACGAACCTTTCAAGGTCGGTCAGTGAAATCACCTCAACATTTCTGGATCTAGTTGAAGACACCTTTTCTTTTGTCACCATTGTAATGCTGCTTTCTGTTTGTGCAGACGGCAATGCAGGGTTTCACTGAGAAAATTGTGGGAATGATGAAGAGCGAAAAACTCTTTGCATCCCAAGGTGGCCCTATTATCCTCTCTCAGGCAAGTATAATCGTTTTCCTTAGGTTTGGTGCAAAGGTTTATGGTGGAGTTACTGCATATGGGGATAAGCAGTTGCGCCTAGTGGCTAGTACATCATGTTAATAGCTTAATACACTTCAAGTTTTTTAACTATTAGTATTAGCAAATTTACAAGTCAGCGCTCTTGCTAGTTTGTGCTGTTGGCCTGTTACACCCAGAATCCTCGATACAAGTCTGAAACTAGCATTTGGTGGATAGTGATATCTAGTTGATACATCTTGATTTGCATGTCCCAGTAGTTCATGCTACTCACGACTGGTACTGGAGACAAGCAAATTAACTTACATCTTAAATGATATTTCATTGCACAGATTGAGAATGAGTATGGGCCAGAAGGCAAGGAGCTTGGTGCCGCAGGTCAGGCATATATCAACTGGGCAGCAAAGATGGCCATCGGATTGGGCACTGGTGTGCCGTGGGTGATGTGCAAAGAGGAGGATGCACCTGATCCAGTGGTACAGTAATCTTGCACTATGCCAATAACTCCATTTTCACTGTGTTATTTATGTTCAATGGGTGGTCAAATTAGTAAAGTGTCTGGCATGTGCTTCTGATAATATTCCCAGGTGCTTGTCCATTGTCTTTCTTTACTTTCTGCAGTAGCATAATTCCTGTTAGAAAAAATGATGCTGTGGTTTCTATAGTCATAATAGGGGGGCTCATCGCCTGTTCTAAAGAATGTCACTTCTGATGTTTATTCAAATGCTTACATTCTATTATATTAGTTACATAATTCGTAACAAGGAAACTGAATCTCAATGCATTTCCTGCACACATTTGGAGGACCAAGATCAAATCAGTGCCAGCTCACTTAATTTGTTTATGATTATTGTGCACTGTAGCATGCTATGTTTTGCAAATTTGTCCGTCTTGTAGAACCAGTTCTTGAAATTTCTTTTGACTCCTAACAGATCAATGCATGTAATGGTTTCTACTGTGATGCATTTTCTCCAAACAAACCATACAAGCCCACAATGTGGACTGAAGCTTGGAGTGGCTGGTAAGTTTTCTCCTTTTCTTTTCTTTTTTTTTTCGAATGCTACTCTTTTTGTCAAATTATTTTATCCAATAGTTTTTGATGCGGTGCAGATCTCTTTGGTTTTTGTTTAATCTTAGCAGCCATATGCACTAATATTTGCAACATCTGCCCTAAAAAAATGTCACACATTTTAGGTTCACAGAATTTGGTGGGACCATCCGCCAACGACCAGTTGAAGATCTCGCATTTGCTGTTGCTCGATTTGTACAAAAGGGTGGTTCTTTTATCAATTACTACATGGTATGACATGAAAAGAAGCTGTTATACTGTTGTTAAGAAGTTTATCTCACACTTTGGGAGATACTCATGGTTGGTGGTTTACTGGTTTTTGTCGATAGTATCATGGAGGAACAAATTTCGGGCGCACTGCTGGGGGTCCCTTCATCACAACAAGCTATGATTATGATGCTCCAATTGATGAATATGGTAAGTTTACTAGGAGATTTGATTTTTTTATGACCATGACCTATATGTGCCAGTGCTTTTCTACCTATTAAAGTGTATGGTGTATCATTTTTTTTAAAAGAAAGTTGCCTGTAACTGCTTTTTGTAGAATAAATCTCTTTTATAAGTTTGGTTAATATTCGGACTCATTCTCTGCTTTGTTATGTCCAGGACTTGTTAGAGAACCAAAGCACAGTCATCTTAAAGAACTCCACAGAGCTGTTAAGTTATGTGAGCAGGCTTTGGTTTCTGTTGACCCAGCAATTACTACCCTTGGAACCATGCAAGAGGTATGTGTTGGTTAGCTTTTCTCCTCCCTCAGTGAACTGTATATCATATTGATCGGTGTGTAACTTACATATACCATCTATATCAGGCCCATGTCTTCCGATCTCCATCTGGTTGTGCAGCTTTCCTTGCAAACTACAATTCTAACTCCTATGCGAAAGTTGTGTTCAACAATGAGCAATACAGCCTCCCACCTTGGTCAATTAGCATCCTTCCTGACTGCAAGAATGTAGTTTTTAACAGTGCCACAGTAAGTTTCACTTTTGCTTATTTTCAGTATGGCACATTCTCCTCTTCTTGCACTTTTCACCTTTTGTTCCCCAGAGCCATATGATGACCTGGCTTACCTGATTACAATTGTTTGCCCCTGCAGGTTGGTGTTCAGACATCTCAAATGCAAATGTGGGGAGATGGAGCCTCATCAATGATGTGGGAGAGGTATGATGAGGAGGTTGATTCTCTGGCTGCTGCTCCATTGCTCACCACAACTGGTTTGCTTGAGCAGCTTAACGTCACGAGAGACAGCAGTGATTATCTGTGGTACATAACCAGGTAATGATGTATCCATGTCTTGCAGATATCTTACCAATTTGTATAAATGTATAATCTCCAATTGGTCCCTTTTCTTCACGAGGGTTTCTTTGGATTTCCTGATTCTGGTAGCCAGGGGCCTTTATTCTTTATTTAGTCTTGCTCTACTTCTCCATATGGATGAGGATGTTTTTGTATCTGAAAATCTCTTATTAATGTCTACAGTGTTGACATCAGCCCATCTGAAAACTTTCTACAAGGTGGTGGCAAGCCTCTGTCTCTCAGTGTGCTGTCTGCTGGTCACGCCTTGCATGTCTTTGTCAACGGAGAGCTTCAAGGTATCCACTGAGAAAAATCACCTGTTTCTGAACATTAGTGTCGTGGAATGTGATTTGTGAATCAGATCTTTTTATTTCACTCCCGTAGGTTCTGCTTATGGTACCAGGGAAGATCGAAGAATTAAATATAATGGTAACGCTAACCTTCGAGCTGGTACTAACAAAATCGCACTGCTGAGTGTTGCTTGTGGATTGCCGGTCCGTCCTTTCATCACTTTCAATTATATTTACTCATCTTATAACCTAGTATATGACTATTCAGATCTTTGTCCTGATATAGAATGTTGGAGTGCATTATGAGACATGGAACACTGGTGTTGGTGGTCCTGTTGGGCTTCATGGGTTGAATGAAGGATCACGAGATCTTACTTGGCAGACTTGGTCCTATCAGGTATGTTTAACAGCACATGCCTTTGTCAATGAATTATTGTCAAGAAAGAAGCTAAACTTGCTTTCTCCATGCTAGGTTGGCCTGAAAGGTGAACAGATGAATCTGAACTCCCTAGAAGGCTCAACCTCAGTTGAATGGATGCAAGGGTCGTTGATAGCTCAAAACCAACAGCCATTGTCCTGGTATAGGGTATGAACAAAATTTCATGTTGATACCATTTACTTGTGGCTACATTTTGCACCTATTCTCACCACACTGTTTTGTAGGCTTACTTCGAAACTCCCAGCGGAGATGAGCCATTGGCTCTGGATATGGGTAGCATGGGCAAGGGCCAAATCTGGATAAATGGACAAAGCATTGGACGCTACTGGACAGCATATGCAGATGGGGACTGCAAAGAGTGCAGTTACACTGGGACCTTCCGGGCACCCAAGTGTCAAGCAGGCTGTGGTCAGCCCACGCAACGTTGGTAAGGACATTTGTAACAGCATTCGGATTTTTGAACTACCACCTATTGAGTGTTTATTTTCATTGTTATGGTTCTCTGATCTCAGTTTGTGAGGTCCTGGCTTCGACTATGCTCTAACACAAGGTTGAAATTGTGGTATGTGTAGGTATCATGTGCCAAGGTCCTGGCTACAACCCACCAGAAACCTATTGGTAGTTTTTGAGGAACTTGGTGGGGATTCATCAAAGATTGCCCTAGTGAAGAGGTCAGTCTCAAGTGTCTGTGCCGATGTATCTGAGGATCATCCAAACATCAAGAACTGGCAGATTGAAAGCTATGGCGAGCGTGAGTACCACAGGGCCAAGGTGCATTTAAGATGCTCACCTGGGCAGTCTATTTCTGCAATCAAATTTGCAAGCTTTGGGACACCTATGGGAACATGTGGAAATTTCCAGCAAGGAGATTGCCACTCAGCTAACTCACACACTGTTCTAGAGAAGGTTTGTAAATTCCACTAGTCCTGTATATAATACTGGCACATGCATACACTTAGCCACATGTTGTTTTAGATCCATAACATCATGTTATGTTTCATGTGAACAGAAATGCATTGGGCTCCAAAGATGTGCCGTCGCCATCTCCCCCGAGAGCTTTGGAGGAGATCCCTGCCCGAGGGTGACGAAGAGGGTGGCGGTCGAGGCAGTATGTTCTCCCACTGCTTAGCCCTACTTCTCTTAAGCAATGAATTTGAAGGCGGTCGTCGGTCGCCATCTCTGCAATGAATTTGAAGGCAGTCGTCAGTCGGCAAAAAAGATTGGCCGAAACCAATGTGGGTAGAGTGGAACTGTAAGTATCGACTTCGATTAGATGTGTCTGGCTGGAGAGATTAGGTCTTGAGCTTAGCGTTGTTCGTCGTCAGATTCCAGATTTAGGATTGTTTACTCTGCTACATCTCCATGAATTGTTCAAAGTGGCCAGCTGGATATTGTAGCTGGTCCAGGAATGGAGTGTAGAGAGGAGTGAAGGCAGAAGACTGATTATGCATTCTTTTGCTTGGTGGTAGCTGTTGTACCCGTGCCATCTCGTCTTTCTTGAAACGGAGAAAGATGCAGGTGAAGTGTGGCATTGTGCCTTTTTTGTTCTACTACTAGTGGTAAGATGGAGGTTTAAAGAACAGGCTTTGGAATTGTCTGTAAGACTATAACTGAAGTTCAGATTTAATAGTGCCTTGATTTCTGATGAAAAACCCCTGGATTCGTCTTCGTTCGTGATAACAACATAGGAGTACTCCTAGTGGCGCGCATTGATACAGTCAGCATTGGATGCGCAATTCGCGCTTTCTCCAGCTGAGCGCCATCATTGTTGCAGAAATCTGTGTCAGTCAGGATAGGACCAGCGGTGAAGATTAATGATCCTTCACCTCATTGGAGGGGCACAGGCTGCCATGAACATGTTCCCCTCTGCGTCTGCCAAATCCTACCGGACCTAATGATCGCAGAGAAGTGCCGAGTCGAAGGGCATTGTTTACTGTCAGCGGCACGTGAAATCACTGCTGGTAAACAAGGCCTTGTTTAGTTCAAATTTTTTTGGGAAATGGACACTGTAGCACTTTCGTTGTTTATTTGACAAATATTGTCCAATCATGTACTAACTAGGCTTAAAAGATTCGTCTCGTCAATTTCGACCAAACTGTGTAACTAGTTTTTATTTTCATCTATATTTAATACTCCATGCATGCGTCTAAAGATTCGATGTGACGGAGAATCTGAAAAATTTTGCAAAATTTTTCGGGAAGGCCTTGTTTAGTTCCCAAAATTTTTCAAGATTCCCCGTCACATCGAATCTTGCGGCACATGCATGAAGCATTAAATATAGACGAAAACAAAAACTAATTCCACATGCATGAAGCATTAAATATAGACGAAAACAAAAACTAATTCCACAGTTTACCTGTAAATCGCGAGACGAATGTTTTGATCCTAGTTAGTCTATGATTGGATAATATTTGCCACAAACAAACGAAAGTGCTACAGTAGCGAAATCCAAAATTTTTCTCAAACTAAACAAGGCCTAAACAAACAAACAAACAAATAAATAGAAAAAAAAAGATCCTGGCGTTGCGCTGCGAATCTGCGATCGCAATAACAGAACGAGGGGTCCTTGTTGACGATGTGCTCCCCCCACCCACCCTTCCCGTACGCGTAGTCCCCTCGTCGCTGGATTTCCTTTTCTTTTGGATTTTGGGGCAGGCTGCTGCCTGCCGCCTGTCGCGCTCGCGGGTTGCGACAAAACACCCATGCCGCCAGCGGACATGCCGGTGCAGCCGTCGTATCGTCTGCTCTGGACGGGGAATTGAGAATCCAAAAATCCCTAGCGCAACAGAGCGGCCACGCATTGCAGGGAAGGGCGCGCATTTTGTCATCGCATCCTCCGTCTTCATCCTCGACGCGTGACCGTGAGCCTATGTGGCCTTTTTTTGATGCCTTTTAGGCTCAGGCTTTCGCAGGCCTCTGCCGCGACCGTCGTACTCGTACCCTTTGTGTTCTTGGTGCGGAGTGACTACGACTACGAGTACGTGTACCGTGATATGATTCGTGAGAATTTTGATGAGCGTTCTTGGCTTGCTCGGTTATTAGGGACCCACCGTGCGAGCGTGACACTGTTTATCCTCTTGTGATTACTGGTTAGTGAAGCGGGGAAGAGTGCATTGCGGAAGCTTACGTTACGTCGATCGGATCATCAGAAACGCTCCTTGTTCGCTTTAAACGCCTTCTCTTCTTCTTCAATTCCCCCGCGTGCCGTGCGGGAGGCGCGGCGGCGGATTGCCGGCAGATCGACGCGGGCCCACGGCATCCGTGCCCCACAAGTCGCGGCATTATTATTGCGGCTCTACGTTTACGAGCGACGGCCGCCGCCGCCGCCACCGCCACCACCAGCACCACCACCACCGACAAGTAGTCAAGTATACTCCGTCCGTCCTCCGAGGACGCGAGGCGCCGACGGCCAGCCATGTTCCGCGGTAGTTGGTGAGCATGCAGGGCAACAGCCCTACGGCATACGGCCTCCTCAGGCTCAGGGCTCAGGCCGTAACAGGGCCGAGGACCCTCAGCGCTGGGCCGCCACTCTTCAGGCCATTAAGGCCGTCTCTGGAACGGAGGCCGACCGGCCCAAAGATTGGGCAGGCCTCTTGCCGTCCCTTCGTATTCCACAGCCCAAGATCAATGCCCAGCCAGGGCTCACCTATCTCTCAGGCCCAGCCACAGCACCGCGCTCGCACGGTCCGTCCGTCCCCGCAGCAGCCTGACCCCGGCCGGCCGTGCCGCTGCCGCCCACTACGAACGACGACCCCAGCATCCCACGGACGAGGGAGGGACCCGCCGGCGAATGCACGGCCATCTCCCTCCCTCTGCACCGTACCCCCACGCCACGCCAACAGTGGTCGAGTCGAGTCGAGCAGCAGCAGCTAGCTCCTCCACACGGCACGGCACAACACACATGGGGCTGTCCCTCCCCATGTTTCGTTGCATTTTGCGTGGCCCTCCTCTCGTGTCTCGCCCCCTTGTCTAGCTTGTATCCACTCCACCCTCTGCACAACAACTACTACAATGTTTACGATTCTGCCGCCTGTACTTTGAAGGGTTGCGTTCGCGGGTACACAGCACAGACGACCACGCACAGAAAGCGCGCGATCGGGGACGCCGAAGCCGCGGCGGCGTGCGCTGCTGCCTCTGCCCACGCTTTGTGGAAAAGGAAATAAAGCGCCAACTCCCGACCCGATCCCGATCCCGATAGAAAGCGCGCGCGGGGCAAAAGAGCGATGCCGACGCTGCTGTGTTCGTTATCGCTCGCGCTTTGGGTCCGGACCATCCCTCCCGGTCCCGGCGCGGCTCGGCCTGCCTGTCCACGTTCGCCGCCCGGTCGTCGTCGATCTTGCTGCCTCTCTCATGCTGCGTAGTGTAGGTATCTTGTTGCACATCCAATGCAACGAGATCATATATATGCCGTTAAGAGCATATTTGACTTTTCTCTGTAATGGATGGATATGTGGCGCACTCGGCAGTCGGCACTGCATCATTGGCTGCGTACTTGGGTCTCGGGCAAGGACTGACTCACTGTTGCTAGGGTCAATGTTTATCTCAGCCGTACCTCAGGAGGTGAAGGCGGAGAGCTAGATAAGGGTTTCAGACTTTCAGTTCAGTCAGAGATGCTGACCCAATCATTGGTATGGTATGGTAGCCGATGAATGAATGAACGAACGATACTCTTAGACGATTCATGGCATCTTCCAACACCAAACCGCGCATCATTTTTTTTTATTAACTAAACAAAAAAAAGTTGCTTCTGGAATGGAAAATGAACTTAAAAGGTGAGGAGTGACGACGGTTCAGACGGGTTAGGTGACAATGTGCGCGTGCCTGCCCATCCGTCAGCCGATCGATGCATGGATGGCATTATATCTCTCTATCATCCCCTACCCCTGCGCGTTTCACGTGACTTGACAAGAAAATTCTTCTTTGTCCTCGTTTGGTAGAGCACCATTTCAGAACGCAATCCCAACTTAGTTTATTTCCTTTCTTCTGGTCTGGTCGCCACTAAACACCGCAAGAAACACTTTTTGCAAAAGCCGGCCTTCCGATTGATTTATCATCAGTACGTAGTTATTATGAGCTCAACTGCTTAAGTATAGTACGTAGCTTAGTATGCTATTATTCAGATGCTGTTAACCCCTCCAGGAAAGATTCAGACACTACTGTGTTAAGTGTTAAAGCGAAGGTGATCTGAATAACTGACGCACACTTGCACTAACGTACGACAGGGCACGCACAGCTCGCTGGCTTGACCCTGGAAACACCAAGCCTTGTCCCGCTCGGCGTCTGAATTAAAGCCGCCACCTGTTTCGTCTGAATGCAACGCGACGCTTCCTTCCACCTCCACCACGGCCTCGCAGCTCGTCAATGAATCCCAGACAGGTAGCGCCCCTTCCGCGGACTGCTCCTCCACAGCGCCGGAACTGAAAGCACGACGGACGGGGCAGTTCCTCGCCTGTTGCCCAACAGCAGCGTCTCTCCCATCCCATCCTTCACCACGGAGGCCAGCCGGGTCATCAGAAACTTCTATGCCGGCACCGGAAAAGACAACGGCGAATGGTGGGGCGACACCCGGCTCCAATGGCGATCTGACACACACAATGCAGATGAGGGTGAGGCAGGCCACCTCGATCGATTAGGATAAGCGGCGAGGACGAATCGAGCACGGACGATCGATCGGGGAAAAAGGCTAGGCTCAGGCTAGGACGCTAGGGAAGGGAGGCCTCGAGTTATAAACAATTCGGCTACTAGCTAGTAGTTTCTTGGTTTCGGAGGGGAGACACACGTCATGATCCGACAATGGCGTTGGGTGGCACAGGGTACAGGGTACAGGGGCATCCATCCATCCATCTGAACGAGATGCGCCGCAACCGCAACCGGGTCAAGTTTCTCCGTTTCAGGAACCGACATATCTGGTGATCCCACTCTGATGGGATGCATGTCTATAACTAAAGTTTGTTAGGGACGCGTGCGTTTTGTTTCTTCAGAGATAAGGGATGTGAACTTCACATTTCTATATACTCACTCATTCATTCAAATGATTGTTTTAAAAATGCCAGCCCCAAAACCTTGCTTGCAGTTTCTATTCAGCTCGGTCGTGGTTTTATTGTAGTAGCTCACAAATGATTGAGGCGTGTCAAATATTAGAGTATTCTGGCGCCATGGAGTTTTCTATGTTCAATGGATGGCCTTGTATCATTCAATTTACAATAATATAACGGGGAACGGATGTTGTATTATTTGAGGCCTGAACTTTTCCATTTATATATATTAAAAAAAATGAACTTCACATTTCTAGCTTGTCTTCAGTAGCTAGCACTACATTACAAGCAGTATCTTACTGGTGATTTCAACAAGACTCGATCAGTATGTACCAAAATGTCTTTTCTTTCGTCTCTTCTCGAAACGTTGTTGACAATTTGGAATCACCGATAGAATGTTCATCTAAACCAATGAGGATCGCTTTCATCCTGAATAAACTTCTGTCTGACTGAGGTCGCTTTAATCTCCGGTCTGCAGTAACTAGAATTCTAGATAATGCAATCAGAGTGCCATACCAATGAATAAATAAATCTGACGTGACCTATGCTTCTTGACAGCTAAGGCCTGACGATGACACCCACACATATTAATTTTCTTATATATATGTAGCTTGCCATAATCACACGAAGCAAACTGGTATTACTAAAAAGAAAAATTTCGGAATTTTCCCAAGCATGGGTGCGTCACATTCGCTAAAAACTATGAACAGTCACAATCTTGAGGAACACACTACTGCATATCTTTTAGCTTTTGGTCTGAGCAACAAAGATATATGGATGATCTACAAACAACATACCCAATTATGCATTCTCTCTACTGAATTTTCGCCGAATCCCGTCTCCTGGAGACTGGGGCTTTGATGTCAGTGGCTGTACCAAGAGCAGATCAATGGAAGGTGTTGGAGGGTCAAATTCATTATTGGAGTGGGGGGACCAATGAGACACTCGTCCTTGCACATCACTACCACATGCCCAATACCAAAAGCAAGTGCTTGCTGCCACCAAACTGAGATAAAGGTGGCATTAGTTTAAGTGGTGTTAGGGAGGGGCACCCGCCTCTGCACTTTTAACCAGAAATGAAACGAAACGAAAAAGGAGATTTGCCCTTTGGGCGTGCAATGCAGATGCAGCATGAATGTATACAGGCATCTGGTGGTACATTTCTGTTGCTGATGCACTTGGTCCTGTGAGACGTCAGCGTCATCTCTCACGAGCCGAGCATCTGATGATGATCTGATCAGTTGTGGCCGGGATTCGGAGGTTCACAAGGCAAAGAGGGTTTAGGTCCACCAACTGGTGGTTACGAGACTAATACAGCTTAACAGATACCCCCCATCACCTACTCTAGCGATTGGCGGCCTCCCAGCAATTAATCAAGACCCTACAGGGATGGGAGTGAGTGAATGAATCACCTGAAATTGGCAGCTTGGGAACCTTTTCAGGTAAAAATACACCAGGCAAAGGCAAGAGAGGGCGCTAACTTTCTGTCCAGGAAGTGAACTAGGCAAGGCAACTAGCTGGGTTCTTCTGCTGAAAGAGCACTACTGAAAGTGAAATGACATCAATATTTACGAGAAGCGTAAAAACTAAGAAATTTTAACGGCATCTGCTTTCCTTTTGTGCTTATAGTGGAGAAAACAAAGCTCTCATCAATCCGCCGATGTCTATGACAAAAGGAATAAGCTTTGGACATGGATTCGTCTATGACAAAAGGAAAAAAAAAACTTTGCATAATACTACCTCTGTTATAAAAAAATGATACAATCAAAGTTCTATAGTTAATCAAACTATCTCAAAGTTGACTAAATTTATAGAAAAGAGTATCAGTATTTAGACAACAAGTAAATATACTATGAAACTATATTTCATGATAAATCTGATTATACTGTTGTGGTATCATAAATATTGCTACTTTTTTTTCTGATAAATTTAGTCAAATTCAATACTACTATGTAGAATTGCGTCCTTTTTGGGATGGAGGGAATACTAAAATTGCTTCTGTTCTTAGAAACTAAGCTGACCAACTTAACGCTATCTGATCGCTCATCAAGAGAGCAAAACAAAAACATTTACATGATATTAAAATTCCTTGCAACATTGTTCTTTTTTATTTTTATATTAACAGCAAATTTGTCAGAAGCTCCGACACTAATCCAAGAAGGAGATAAGGACCCGAGCTGATCCTAGGACGCAAACTATGGATGATAGAATCTTTAGGCCTGCAAACAGTCTTTAAATTGAGGGCTGAGATTGAGCATCATCCAAGTGAAAGAATCTCATCCGTCCAATTTCCTATTCCCGGAGTGTGGAACAGTCAGTGAAAAATTCTAGTTAAAACCTATGAGATAAAATGGTAGAGAAAAGAGATAGAGAGGAATAAGCGAGAGGAAACAAACAAAAATGGTGGTGGGGTTTCTTTAAGATTTATAGGAAGATAGTGTTAGGCAGCCCTTATTGGTGGCAGGAGTATATTATTGCTCAAGGTAGGAGGACTCAGGGGTTAGAACAACTCAAGTCTAGAGAGGGAACCAAAAGGGAAAAATAACAAAAAGAATAGACACGGCTCTGTTCTTCATATTCCAGTCCTCTCTCATCTTGCTGATTCATTCTGAATCCTTGGGATCAGCTCTGTCTGTCCCCTTGTTAGGTGGTTTCTGTTACAGCCAAGAACTCTTCCTCTTTCTAAGTCTCAGCTTCAGTTTCTTGCAGAGGTATAGCCTTATCTTTGTCAGGCTTAGATTATCCTTTGCGTCTTAATCTGAACAACATATGTCATAGATGAATTCTTAGTTTCTACTTCCTGCTTGTTGAGCTTTCAGTTTCTAGTTAGCTCCATGTGTTTGGTGGTGGGTGCACCAGCTGAATAGGTTGGTTCTTGTTTGGCTTGGTCTCTGAAGCACTAGTCAAGGTTCTTTGAAATCAGACTGAATTTTCCTCTGGAGTTAGTTCTTCTTGACTGAGATTTCTGGCCGTGTGCCGAATTTTAGGATTCCTTTCCTTTCATAGCCACTAATTTGGACTGCTGGTTTTACTCCAATTAGGTGATGTCTTCACCAAAATAACTTAAAGGCTTCGATTGCTTTCTATGTCCCAGGTAGATATCTTAAAAGCTTTGGTGACCGTCTTCGAGGAAGTGCAGTCATCTGAAGTTTATCGTCCCAGGTACATACCTTAAATTTTTGTTGGATCCACTCTTTCGTTGTTTTGTGCTGATTTTCTTCAGGCTTCGCTCGATGGCTCGCCCAATAGAAGACATATTCTTCACTTCTTTTGCAGTCTCTTGTCTGAATTTGCTGTTATTATTCTCTTGTCTGAATTTGCTGTTATTATTACGTTCAAAAAGTATTTGGCTCTCTATGTTTTCTGACGAATTCGGTATGCTGATGCATGAGATTTTTTGCTTCTGATTCAATCACAAATGTTTAAAAAAACTATCCCTTTCTTTTTCTTTTGTCTCCAATTACATGCAGCAAAGACGAATTTCTAATAGTTTGGAATCTTTGCTTTTTTTTTCTTTTGCAGCCAGCTGTTATCTTGGAGCCGCATACAGTATCTTTGAAGCTTTGATAACACCAATCTGATTCTGATGACAAAAACAGTCACTATCTCCCGCCATCCTTGTAACGATCTGTCAGCTGGCCTCATCTTGTGCTTCTGAAGACGATGGCCACATTCTTCTCCACTTCCACGAATCAGAGGGACCTCACCGGAGGCGGCGGCGACATGTCGTTCCACCACTACACCTACTCAGACTCACCAGCCGGCGGCCTCATGCCTTTCCCCGCCACCATCGTGTCGGAAGGCCACGTCGCGCATGGCGGTGACGACGGCAGGGACGAGCCGGCCGCGTTCGTGAACGTGAACGTAAACGCAAGGGACGGGACGACGAGCGGCGCCGAGATGGGCCTGCAGACGCAGCTGCTCATGGCGAACGCGTCGGCGGCGGTGCAGCACCAGGGGCTGTCGCTTAGCCTTGGCACGCAGGGAGTGCCGGTGTCTCTTTACCAGTACCGCCAGGCGCAGCAGGCAGGCATGGCCGCCGCCGCCTCCTTGCTAAGCCCGAACCAGGCGTCGGCGGCGGCGAGCAGGAACGCGCAGAGCATCTACATCCAGAACTCCAAGTACCTCAAGGCCGCGAGGGAGCTGCTGGACGAGGTGGTCAATGTCCGGGACGCGATCAAGCGGAAGGGGGCGGACAAGAACCAGCAGGGTAAGGATTCCGGCGGCGAGGGCAAGGACGCCGAGACGAGCGACGACAAGGCCGACGAGCACGAAGGGAACTCCTCCGCGGCGGAGCTGACACCGTCCGAGAGGCAAGATCTCCAGAACAAAGTGTCGGCACTGATGGCGCTGCTGGATCAGGTAATTTTTTTTTCCCTGTCGCTGATGCATGGTTACGTGGTGCAGTGCATGCTGTTGTTGTTGTGTTTGCTGCGACTGCAAGTCAGTTCGTAGTTGGGTCAGACAAGAACAGAACTTGACGCAAACGATTTGGGTGGCCATGACAGGTGGACCGCAAGTACAGGCACTACCACCACCAGATGCAGATCGTGATGTCGTCCTTCGACGCGGTGGCCGGCGCCGGCGCGGCGAGGCCGTACACGGCGCTGGCGCTGCAGACCATCTCCCGTCACTTCCGGTCGCTGCGTGACGCCGTGGGCGCGCAGGTGCAGTCGCTGCGGCGGAGCCTGGGCGAGAAGGACACCTCGGCGCACGGCGGCGGGCTGTCCCGGCTCCGCTACATCGACCAGCAGCTGCGGCAGCAGCGCGCCATGCAGCAGTTCGGCATGATGCAGCAGCCGCAGCACGCGTGGCGCCCCCAGCGCGGCCTCCCGGAGTCCGCCGTCTCCGTGCTCCGCGCCTGGCTCTTCGAGCATTTCCTCCACCCGTAAGGCGGCCGTAACAACCTAAACCTTCCTTCTCCATTGATCGTGTATCCATATCACTCTCCATGATCGAATCGATCGATGGCACAGGTACCCGAAAGATTCGGAGAAGCTGATGCTCGCTAGGCAGACAGGCTTGTCTAGGGGTCAGGTGAGCTAGAGAGACATACGAGCTCGATCTTGCTCATTATCGATCTCATCCTACATTGCCCTTGGTCCTTACTGATAACACGAGATGGTGCGTGTATTGTAATGTAGGTGTCCAACTGGTTCATCAACGCGCGAGTTCGTCTGTGGAAGCCGATGATCGAGGAGATGTACAAGGAGGAATTCGGGGCGGAGATGGACTCGCACTCGTCGTCGGAGAACGCGGCGGGCAACAAGGGCAAGGCGGACGAGGCGATATCCTCGGAGGACCACGACGAGTTCCAGAGCCCGTCGAGCGCCGCTGCAAAGCACGGCGCTGCAGCAGGTCACCACCTCAGCGCGTTCAAGTCGGAGGCGATCGGTGGCATGGACGCCGCCGGCGTCGGCGTCGGCGTCGGCCTGTCCAGCCTCGACGGCGCCATTGGCCCGTACGCGACCAGCCTCAACCTCGGCGCTGCTGTCGTCGGCAACGGCCTGCAGGAGGCCTTCGCGCACCACCACGGCGGTGGAGACGCGAGGTTCGTGCAGGCGTACGGCGACATGGCCGGCCTCGGCGGCTACGACGGCGGCAGCGTGTCGCTGACGCTGGGCCTGCAGCACTGCAACGACGCCGGCGCCGTGCCCGCCGAGCAGCAGGGCGGTCTCCTGTACGGCAACGCCGGCGACTTCGAGTTCATCAACGGCTCCGCCGAGGACAGGCAGCGGTTCGGCTCGTCGCAGCTGCTGCACGATTTTGTCGCGTGAGCGGCTGCGGTGCGCCAGCGCGCGCGTGGGGAATAACGCGGACGGCGTCAGAAGCCTGGGATGGCCGGCCGGCGCCACCGCGTGGGTATACGATGGTCACAGTTTCTCAGGATACATGGTTCCTTTTCAAATTTCAAATTAACGAGTAAGTTCAAGCATACATATATATACATATATACTGGCGTGGTAAGTGAGGTAGCAGTGGGGAATTAAGGAGGGTATACAAAAACTGTATATGGTATATGAGGTGTGGTATAAAGTGTAGGTTATTGTTGTAAAGAAGATTAGATTATTGGTACGTACTATTTTTGGTAGCTTGAAGATTCGTCTACTGATGATTCAAGTCCAGATATGATGTGTTGTTGTTGTTGTTGTTGGTCCCATTGGACCTGATCAAGTGAGTCCATGGATCCCCTTGGAGATTGTAGACACAAATGTTTCATGCATGTTTTCTATTGTAGCAGTTGTTCAGTTCAGCTCTAACAACAATGCAGAAACCAAGCATATGATTTGAACCTCTTGTGACATCTGATTTGAGACAGATGTGGCAGGCCAGCAAAAATTGTATCCGGAAAATGACGTTGCATTGCATGTACGCAAACTTCAGATTTGTGCAACCTTTTATATCATTTCATAGTTTCATTTAGGCAGCCGCCCAACTAACGCAACTTGCTCGCTGCTTATTCGTTTATTGGCATTCCTTGCTGCCGCTAGCTGCAGCTGATTTGTAAAACAGTTGTAAGGTATCCAGGAAGAATTAACTGAGTACAGGCCATCGCTACACTGCACACCGATATCAGATTCAGGAAGCGGCAAATGCATCTTTTCAGTTGGAAATAGATTGCTGAGGCTGATCTATACAGCCATATGTAGCATTAAACTGATACACGCCGTAGCAGTAATCTGTTAACCAAACTGGATAGAACACTTTTTTTCCCAGATGATAGAGCACACAATATTATGGTTTCAAAAGACGAAAGACTACACACGTTATAAGCTTTCCATATGGCTACCTGAATGTTCATTCATCACAAACTGGCAGCACAGAAATATAGTACTTGCACAACTGCAGCTGTTCATGTGTCCAGTAATTCAACATACAAATACAATATAACCAATATGTCGATAAACCTATGGTCACATTTCACAAACACAAGATTTCAACCAAAAGCAGTTGCTTCTTACATTAGTTAGTGATAACGCTTGTACTACAATATATTTGTACAGCTTTATACAAACACACACCGCACCGGATTTGCCTAACACTTCTGTAATGCTTCACTTTACTTTCCTACCTTTGTTCGTTCGTTCTACTGTCCAACATTTAGTCAACTGTACTGTAGAGTCACTTGCCACACTGTCAGCATCAATGCTCACATACCACATTCACCTGCATAACAAAGCGGAAGCTGGCGTGCTCATTAATATGTCCAGAACTCCAGCCTTATACTAGCAGATAGCAAAAAGTCTAATTAGATCCATATTGACCATCAAGACGTACCTCTTAAATAGGGATTTGATGTCTTCTTGTAGCGCAGGGCTTTCAAGGAACATGTCCTTGCAGTCTGAAACATCAACCTTGGCCAGCTCAAAATCCTCATTGCTACAGAGCTCATCCCACTCGAACCACAGCTTCGACACTCGCTCTTTCTTGAAGGCGATGTAGTGATCCTCCTCCTCTGACGAGCCAGAAGCAACAAGGCGGTAACAGTACACAACTTTAGACTGCCCCGGTCTGAATGCCCGTCCGATTGCCTGGCGCATCACAGCAGGATTCTCATGAACATCCAAAATGACAATGCGGGATGCACCAACGAGGGAGATTCCCTCCCCACAAGCCTTGATGGAACCAAAGAAGACTTTAGCTTTAGGTGAGTTGTTAAACCTCTCAATTGCTTGCTCTCGCTGCTCTTGAGTTGAACTGCCATCCATGAGGAAAGTGTTAACTCCTGGTTTCCATCCTTTCATTTTGGTGAACAACGTTTCCAAGAAATGAAGAGAGCGAACATACTGGCTGAACACAAGTACCTTCTCTCCTGCAGCTTCTGAAAGTGACAACAGATTGTGTATGAACTTTGCCTTCACCCCATCACTGATATCAATTCCACATACTATTGAATCCATCATCCTTTTATTGATGTTCCTATTTTTCTTGTCAACAATCTTGACATCCTTTAAGCACGGATGAAGTGAAACAGCATTGCATTTTGCATGTGCTTCAAATCTTTTAAGTCCTGCCAAACCTTTGATGATATCTTCCTGTTTGCTACTCATATTTAGCAAAACTGTGAAATCCACGAGTCCAGGTAGCTCCTTCAAGATCTCACCTTGGTAGTAGTGGAGAATATTTTCAGTTAGCTTACGTAGATTCTGGATAATCATCACCCTCATTGTTTTGGAATCCTTTTGAAGATTCTCCTCAATCAATTCAAAGAAAACCTTTTCTGATATCATTTTCGATCGTATAGCCATCCCTGACATGTCCAACTTAGTCAGTATACTCTTCATGATTGCACGTGATCTCTGCATCTTCAAGAATCTGGGTCGGACAAGATTCAAAATATTGAAGACCTCACTTACGTGGTTTTGAAACAGGGTCCCTGAGAGCACCACTTTTCGAGGAGTTCGAATAGTTTCAAGTGCATTGAGCAGGTCTGTTTGGTCATTTCTCGAGGTGTGGCCTTCATCTAGAATTACAAGGCTTGGGACCCTCAGCAGCTTCTCTTTGCACATTATGGTTTCTCTATCAGAAGAGTTGTCAGAAATTATATGTGCAAATTGTTGATAGCCAAGCAGCAATATGCTTTTGCTTTCTTCCCACAATTTCAGAACTTTCAGCTGCTCAGGTCGGCTACTAGCTTTGGAGGAGTAAAAATCATACAAAGGAATGTTTTCAACTTGCCAACAGAGAAATTCACTTTTCCATGTTCCCAGTATACCCTTTGGAAGCATAATCAATGGTCTCCCAGCAGGGTACCTGGCCAGAAAGCTGTGGACAAAACTAATCAGCAGAAATGTCTTTCCAGAACCAGGCGCATGTGCTAGAATACACCCTCCTGGGTTGTCCTCATCTGCCAGATTCTTAATCAAGAAATTGAAACCCTCCACTTGGTGAGGTTTCATCTGTTCTGAATGTTGAGGATGCAATGACAGAGTATCAGGGGCAACACTTAAAATAGTTCCTAGAGCATTCATAGTTGCATCTGGATCACCAGAGTTTCTTTGTTTTATTGGGTACGATCTGTACGCTTGATTGCGCTGGTGCATGCAAGAACAAAAAAAAGATGAGAAATGGGATGTGCTAACTCACAAAAAAGAGTGGAAAACTAGGGATTCAAGAAACAGAACTAACTGCATTCAACGTAAAATTTGAAAAAAGTTTTGCAAATGAGAAATTGAGTATGACTTGATGTTGGAAAACAGAGTTTAAGTTCTGTCTATGTTTTGCTTTCATTCAGAAATACATTATAAACATAGTTTTTGGAACAGCGTGAAAATGCGTGTTTGATCAATAAGACAACTTCCGAGTTATGCCAAGTTGTCAAACATATGAACAAACTCTGGCAAAACTGCACAGTAATTGGTAAGTAGTAACTGGTAGAGTAGATGAAAGGACATATAATTTCCCTGAACCATATTTTGAGAAACTGTTGGAGGGAATTGTTCATTAGAAATAAAACTAGCTCCATTTTTTCTATGTGATGCCATGACATCATTTTAGTGTATGTAATTATGTACAGATCAATTTCTCCATAAAATTTCAAATGACTTAAGAAACAGAGTAAAAAATGATGCTTTATGAAATAGGCAATTATCAAGATAAACGCTAAACAAAATCACTAATTATTGTATTAAATATCAATCGGTAATGATGTGATTAGCAGGAGGCCAAGATTGAAATAGTATAATAATATGATCTTGAGACTCAGTAATTGAAGCATTCTGACAACAAGGGAATTGATTAAACTATTTTAGACCAGAAATTCTATACCTTTTTCCATGAATGCTCAAAAATTTTATCGATGCGCTGCTGGATCAGACCACAAATACGGCACACCATGCCCAAATCATCTTTCAATAGGAAGTCATGGTTACATGCATCCTCTGTTTCCTCAGAGTTACTCACAAATGGAACTATACTCAGATTAACTTGATTGTTCTTCTGAAATAAATGGAGTTAGAATCAAGTCACAGAAAAAAACAATTAATAGCAAATCACAAAGTAAGCAAAATGTAACGGTACTGATAAAAATAATCCAGTACTGCTGTGATGGTAAAATGTCAAAAAGAGAGTCAAAGGATAAAAAAGGGTGAGTAAGATTGGACTAAAGGGACTCATCTAGTGAAAACAAATTCCTCATTGTGGACATGGGAACCAACAAGTGGATATGAAATTGCAACTAAGTAATTCACAAAGAAAACTGAGAGCTACGTACTGAGGTTGCCTATCATAAACCTAGAATCCTAACTTGATTTTTTTTTTTGAACGGCCTAACTTGATATTGTTACAAAAAAAAGACTGATTTTAGATTTGAGTACCTCTGAACATGCAAGTGCAACCGACATGCCTATCCACAGATCATCAAGCTCACCAACCGGGCTACCATTATCATGGTGATTGCCCTCGTTGCTGTGTGGTTCATTTTGTAGAATTTCACAAGATACTTCGTAAGAACCAACATGTTTCGCTATGGTTCCTCCAATCTTTCCTTTCTCTTTAAGACCATTCTGTTCAAATGAAAAGGGTGAACATTATTGGGTGGAAATGGCTGAATTTATCACCCTTTAAACTTCAGTTTATAAAGAATCAACACTATATCATGCAGGTCATGATTTTTTAGCTTGATTAGTCATATACTATGTGAAGAAGAAGATGCAGAAAGTACACATGAATTTTGTGTCCCCATATAGCAAAATCAGGAATATATGTTATATAGATCTATCGGATAAAGAATATAACAACTTTACAGAAAAGGCAACATTCAGTTGCTTTGAGAAACATTACATTACCAATACATGCATTACTTGGTCAATGAGTAGCGACTTGTAGTTGTTACACTACTTAGGAATGATAGTGTCCAGTTTTTAGGCACAAAATTAGTTGTAGCTCTCTAATTTATTATAAACCATAGTGATTAACATATCATGGCTAGAAGCTAAGTAAACCTCTTTTCTTTTTTTCCCCGAGAAAAAACCCTCATATTTATATGAAGAAAAAGCACACCTCAGTATTAGTCTTTATGTTTCCACGTGCTTGCTTCATCAATGGCTGCTGCTCAGAAGTACTGTGGCAGTCAAATAGAACAATCTTTTTGGCCTTGAAACAGAATGACAAGAAGTTAGCAATGGATGCATTCAACACAATTTAATTTACTAAATACTAGAACATGTAAATCGTTTGGCTGATTAAGGAAACCATGAATGTGCAGTATCCTCATCTACTACAAATTATGTACAACTTCAATTTTCCTGTAAAAACAGTGTGCATTCATGGCAAGCTGAACGCACTTCAGCAGAAACATTGTCATTGTCCATGGCGTCCTTCACTTGCTTAACTAAAGCCTGTGGTTCAGTACTGCTATTGCAATTGTCCGGCCTGGTGATTTCCTGATGTCCTACAGGGTGCTCGAGCAGCGGGTTCTGTTGGATGTAATTATCATTTCGATTAGAAGATGAATTCTCATCACCAAAGGATTTAACCCTGTCCTTGTCGCCTGAATCATCTGCGGAAGCTGTTGAATCAGCCTCAGTGTTGCCTGCATTAACTTGGGTGTGATATTCAACATTTTCTTCGTCTGCATCCAAGTTGATAACATTATCTGGATTATAACTGCTCTCCATTTTTCCAAAGTTATCTAGTCTTGCATCTGATGGTTTGGGAAATGGACTGGAATAAAGCTGTTCAATAGGTACTTGTCGTAGCCTTTCTATGATGCCAAAAAGTTCACGCCGTTTGGCAGTGATTGCCTTGAGATCTTTGGTGACACTCCAAGCCTTCAACTCATTGACTTGCTCAAGAAATTGAAGACGAAGACGTTTATTAGCAAGGAAGATGTTTGACTGGGACTGGGTCCCTGGTGAGCTAGTGTGCTCACTGCCAAGTTTCTGCCTTTTCTGGCCAGCAGAACCCATCCTTCAGAAAAACAAAAACAGTAAATGCTTTAGGCACATAGTGCAAGTATGTTAAATATTAAACAGAAAATGCCTTTGGTATTACTCCTAATTGTGTCAGCCACCCACCTTGTATATTTGTCAGACAAATAATCACCTCTTAAATTCATGGTGAAAGGGAAATTACAAATCAGGAATATGATGCCATCAAGAATGTGATAATTGTGAACAATATCAAGCAAAAGAAATATTGATGCGACCATCAATTCGTGAAACAGGTAAAAATCATCAGGGACCAATGATTTATGCATTTCAGTTCCCCGCACGGCTATTCTAGTTTAGGAAGGAAGTCTTAGTCATGGAAGTGCCGAATTACGCACTGACTAGCAGACTGAAGTTAATAGATCAGCACCTGAACCCCAAACAGGAAATGGAAAGGATGAAGTAAATGCATGAGTGGTAGAGATCCTTGTTTGGTTAGAAAATGTAAACAATCCCGACCATTTTGATCGCATCCTACAGCCTGACTTGCCGAAGCAAAGTTACTGAATCTGCGCCCATCCTTGCAACGGGGTGCCGCTAGCTGCTAGGCTCGGCGGGCCATAACGGCAGGGAAGACGAAGACGAAGGTGAGTGACCCGTCGGGCCGCCGCCGGCTGCTCCCGACCTTTGCTAGCGCTTGGCAGCCTCCCCCTCCCCCGCCCGGAAGCCAAAGAGAGAGGGAACCCTGACTTCGTCTTCGCTGCAGTGAACGTCTAGTTCTATCGCAATGCAATGTAGAAGGTACCCAAGCAGAAGCAGCGAGCGACGAATTCGTGTACGGGGAAAGAGATGAGTACAATTTTGATCTCAAACAAACAAAACTCCTTCATCCAGTGGCACACAAGGTCGCGATTTTCACATGGAAAATGGAGTTCAATCAGAACAATCCCCAAACAAACCGGTTGCGCTTTGCACAAAAACACATGTATTGGATACAGAAATGCAAATAAAAGAGTGCATGCAGCATTTGGGGGGAGAGGCGATGAACCTGAAGCAAGCCGTCCCGTGATGCTCGGTGGGGAAGTGAGAAGAGTTGGGTGGCGCGGGGCGTTGTTTGTGAGTTGTGACAGTTGTGACAGAGCAGATGTAGCCTCTCCCCCCAAATTATTAGCAACTCAAGACCTTTTTTTTTTCCAATTCTTTTCGCTCTAATATTTTGTTTTCTAACCAATACAACGCGGCCAATCAAGTGTCAATGTGTGACATGCGTGATGCGTGCCATGAGCACACTCGTTGCGTGACAACGAAAGGTAACAAAGGTAGGCTCGGGCAGGACACTGTAAATTTAAGCAAATGACCAAGCAGACGTCAGTTCTCATTCGTAAGTACCCTTCACAAAATAATACAATTCTCGTTTCGTTGAGAAGTCAAATGAAGTAAATCTTAACTTAGTTTATAAAAAAATATACAAACATTTATAATACAAAATAAATATCATTAGATTAGTTACAGAATATATTTTCATAAAAAAATCTTTATAGAGCCTGTTCCCAAATGTTAATAATATTTACTATATTTTGGTCACACTAGGTAGCGTGCCCGTGCGTTGCTACGGGACAATAAAATTTTTATACTCAAAACACCTGGATCGCATGATAAGATAACAATACTATACAATTAAATTCTAGTATTAAAATTACATACTCTAAAAATCAAAGTTTATGAAATCAATACAATCACGGATAATGCGGTATCGTAGGCTTCTCTATTGATTGGAAGAAACTCAATCTAAAAGGAAGATAGGAACGGCATACGGAACAAAAAAAATGAGGAAAATAACATACAAGTGGAAATACGAGATAGAAGCAACAACCACACCACATATTTATACTGTGCTCCAGTTTGTAGATCCGTCTCAACTGCAAGACACACTAAATAAATTGTCAAGAGTACACAAGAGAAGGAAAGGAAATACTCAACGAAAATCAAAACCTGTTTAATCTTACAT
>Ga0182004_10000337_pt1 | contig 26678 bp, 18 predicted proteins | sample Sormic07211540_1_FD_120479 | JGI IMG/M metagenome (GOLD analysis project Ga0182004, IMG submission 120479) | Endophyte microbial communities from Sorghum bicolor roots, Mead, Nebraska, USA - 072115-40_1 MetaG | ecosystem: Host-associated > Plants > Roots > Unclassified | place: USA: Nebraska...
AAAATTTGCAAGGCAAAAACCGAAAGCAATTAAAGCCTCAAAAATTTTATCCCCCCCTTTCCCCCCTTCCCCCCCCCCCCCGCCCTTCACCGTCGGAATCCACCCGCACGCGCGCCGCGGGAGATGGCCACGGCCGCCGCGAGGCCGCCTACGGCTCCGCCGTCGGCTGCGGCGGGAGATGTCTCCGAGGTGGAGCTCTCGGAGGCGGGATCGCCGGACCTCGGCAGCCGGAGCAGCGGGAGCGGGAGCGGGGGCAGCGGCCGGAGCGCGGCGGAGTACTCCGGGTGGGTGTACCACCTCGGCGTGAACTCCATCGGCCACGAGTACTGCCACCTCCGCTTCCTCGTTATCCGCGGCAAGACCCTGGCCATGTACAAGCGGGACCCGCACGACCACCCGGGACTGGTCGGTTCATCCACTCCATTCCTCTCCTCCCTCCCTCCCTCCCTCCCTCCCTCCCTCTGTTTTGGTTCTGATGCTTGATTGTGAGTTGTGATGGCTGTGCTGCTTCTCGTGGATTACGCGTTGAAGCTTGACAGAGTTGTGCTGGTTGGGTCCAAAACTCAAAGTTGTGGGGTTTGGTACGTTCGGTTGGTGGCTAGCTGAAAGCCTGAAACCGCATCCTTGCGGGATGCTGGACTCACTGGTTGTTGGCAGGGTTTGCAAATGCTTCATTGTTTAGCTGATTTTGAAACCTGTTGAATGTTAGATGAAATTGCCGAGTAATGCCTTCTCGAATTCCTTACACTTGCAGCTCGTGATTTGGCAGCTTTTGGTTTTGATTTGGTGCAGTAGTGGAACTGCAGGATTCTGCAGAGAAATTTGTCATCATATATTTTGCTGGCAGACTATCTGCTAGGAACAGCACAAATGTGCATTTGTGTAGGAGACATTGGTTTGTGGAATTGATTATTGTACTGTTGATTCTCGAAGTACATTGCATAGGGGGCAAGTAGCCTCCCTTTGAGATAAAGCCAAACCGAGATTACAAACGATCCTAATCTACTCTAACATCCCCAGCTGTCACAGCGTGAGCGGCACAGACGGTGAGCGCCTGAGCGGTATTAGAATGGAGAAGCTGAAGGCTGTAAGCCGATGAGCTGACAATTTGGGGGCATATTTCTGTGTTGTAGTTTTTGCTTTGAATCATGTTACCCCATCCTAGACGAGGTGGTCCATCATGAGTGCATCTCATGAATTTTGGTGGAATGACTCCATCCCTCATGCTTATATTGATTATTAGCGTATGAGTAAGGATGCAAGTGGGTATCTAGTGGTGTTTTTTTTTGGATCAGCTGACTAATTATGGTCAAATGCCATTCTAGTTCATTTGAGCAAGTTTTTGGGTCGACCCAATGACCCAAAGTAATTATAACTTGCATCCCTACATATGAAGGATGAGGTGATGGTGGATCAATCCATTCCATTCCACAAACCAAACAAAAAAGTAAGGAATGAGAAGATGATGGACCACCCTGTTCCTCAAACCAAACAAACCCCAGACTGGATCAGCACCTGTCTGTTGGATCTATTTGTTGAGGCTTTCTATTTGCTCAACTATTGAACTGCCACTTTGTGTTGTTAATTTGGTATGGATTTGCACCCTATGTAACTGGAGATAAACAAGAAATCTTGGAATGAAAATTGGAAAGTTGTTGGGCACTGGCAGTTGCAGTCAGGTTCGCTCATGCAAGTACATTCTTAGTGGAATTTGCATTCAGGGGCTGTTTTAATTTATCTGTATTCATGCTGGTCTAGTGGTATCCTGCTCATTTTGACATTTTTCTGTTGGAAATTTTTATGGAAGCTAATTTCTTTGTAAATATTTTGTTTCAGGAACCTATCCGTAAAGGTGCTGTTAGTCACACTCTGATGGTGGAGGAGCTTGGTAGGCGGAGGGTCAATCATGGGGTAGTGCTCCAAGTCCAACCTGTCCTTAGATTCGTAATCAATTGACAAGTATATGTTTATGTTCTTATTTCATTGCTACATGAATTATTGGGAGCTTTTTTGGTGCTATTTGATTTGTTCAGATATGTCTCATTTTCTTATCATAACAAATAACTGATTTATGTTCTTAAACGTAGGATGTTTATGTTCTGAGGTTGTACAATCGGTTGAATCAAACAAAGAAAGGAGAGGTACTCAGCTTATGGTGTACATGCAAATCTGTAAACAACATTCGTCCATGAGTCCATGGCAACTAAAATGCTAGTGATTTTGCGTTTTTTGATAGATAGCATGTGCTACTCCTGGTGAAGCCCGGAAATGGATTGAAGCATTTGAACAAGCCAAACAACAGGTTGGTATTTAGTACCATCAAAAAGTTAACTGCTATATTTAGGTAAATGTTTCACATACAGTCATTTTGGCTGTGTGTACAACTCAAGTACAGAAAATGTATCTGAATCATGCCATGTAAGCTCGAAGTAGTGCCAAGGCAGAGAGGGCGGCGACAAATAGACTCTGAAGATCAACCCTAACGCGCCGCCACTTCCCCTCCCCGCCGCCACCGGAGCCGGCAGCCAGCAAGGCCAGCGCTGCCGGCCATGATGGTGGTGGCGGGGCCCTGTCTGGTGGAGTGGCGGTGCTGGTTAGTCGCTATTCGGGGGCGCCTCGCCGGTGCTGCACGGGGCACGGCGAGGGTGCCGCTCGCGTTTGCGGCGGCGCCGGCCAGGAGCCTGGGAAGGCGCAACAGTGCGGCGCCTGGCCATGGCTTGGAGGCGGGGCGGACGACGCGGCGATGGGTGGAGCGCAGGAGGTTGGGAGGATCCGTGTGCGACGGCGGCAGTGAGCGACTTGGTCGCCTATCCACCGTCATCGTGGACGGATGTTGGTGCGACGACGGCGATGGGCGGATCTGGATGCGGCGGTGGCGGTGAGCGACTTGGTCGCCGATCCACCGTCATCGTGGATGGATGTGGGTGCAGCGATGGCGATGGGCGGATCTGGGTGCGGCGGTTGCGGTGAGCGACGTGGTCGCTGATCCACCGTCATCGTGCCTAGGCTGCCGGAGTTGGTGGCAGCCAATGCCGGTGGCTGCTGACGGCGGTTGCAACAATGGCGGCGGTGGTTCATGCAGGCGAGAGGGGGGGTGTTACCTGCCCCTCCCACACGACTTTACCGTCACGTCGGCGGCAAGCGACCTAGGCAACTACAGCGGCAGTCAAGGGCAGGAGAAGGCGTCCACATGCTTCGTCGTCCGCAATGGGCATCTAGTTGGTGGAACTCGGCTCTTCGGATTTGATGGATTGATCTAGTGATGCTTATGCCGCTGGTTTTTGGCGTAACAGAATGGCTCGTGGAGGCAGTGGCAGTGCTACCATGTTTAGACGGCGGTGACGCCTGTGGGCGCCACTTTCCTCGCTGGAGGCGTCGTCGGGTCTTACATGAGGATCTCCTGGGTGAAAACCCAACACCGGTGTTTCTGGTGGGTGATGATGGTGTCTTTGGATGTCATATGCTCGTTGGAGACGTCACTTTTGGATGATCCCATGGAGTGTCGGCTTTGGTGCCGAATTGGTATTGGTATGTCCCTTGCAGGTGCACCAGGAGCTTTGTTCCGTTGCCAGGTTACAGTATCCGAAATCTCCAATGGCGGTCGGCGTCCTACATTCTTTCAGTATCCTCTAGGTGTGCTGGATGTGTCTTGATGTCGATTAGTGACTTGGTCTTACCAGTGCAAGTCATAGTTCCTTATTGGAGATGTAATTTTTTTTATCGGTTTTGTTTCAGTTGACCCAGTGTACTCAGGTGACGTAGGTCTTACCTGTTTCACTGGACGTCCGATGTAATAATTTGGCCTGATGTAATCCTCGTGAGAGGATGACTGAAGCCGGAAATATCAATTTCCTTTATCTAAAAAAAAAGAGCTTCCCATCTACTCCCTCCATCCCAAATTATAAGTCATTTCAAGAATCTTAGAGGGTCAAAGCATCTCAAGTTTGACCAAATTTATATGGTAGGATAATAACATTTATGATATCAACTAAGTATCATTAGGTTCATCATTAATTATATTTTCATAGTATATCTATTTGATGCCACAAAACTTTGTAATTTTTTCTATAATTTTGGTCAAACTTGAGATGCTTTGGCTCTCCAAGATTCTTAGAATGACTTACAATTTGGAATGGAGGGACTAGGTGATTTTAACCATTAGATCTTGAGACTCAAATGGCTGTACGTGTAGCAGTAATCTATTAATTAGGTGTACTGTGTTTATGGGTGCATCCTCTATAACCTTCTGCAATTCTGGGTCGACTTTCACGCAATAGTACTGCTCAATTCACTTCAGCAGAAAGACTGTTTTTATTGTCTGGTGTACAGCTTATGGCAGTGGGACCAAGCCTGGTGTGTGTGCAAACAGTGCCGTGATTAGATTAGACTAGATGTTGTCGAGTTTGTTAGGAAAGGGGTAAGATTAGATTAAGTCGGTTAGGATCTTTTCTTAGGGGATAAGTACATAATTTATTTATAAAAGAGACAGTCATGTCTCCCTTAGAAACAAGCAAGAAGAATCCTAAAAGCAGTCAGAGCCTCCGCAAGGAGGGCGACTAGCTGGTTCTTTCACTTCTTTCTGCTATCCTTAGCTTTACCTTATCATTTGGTATCCAGAGCCTTTGACCCTGCAACCTTTCCTATCACTGATTTTTTTTCCTCCTACACCCAGATTAGATCGATTCCACCCCTGTTCTAACACAAACCCCACCCAATCCTCACTTCAGTTCATTCCATCTTCCATGTCAGCCACTACTGGAGTCCCCAAACTTTGCATTCCAGCATTTGATGGCAGCACTGATTCTTCGAAGTGGCTACACCGATGCAACCAGTGCTTTGATGCAAGATGAGAAGATATGGCTCGCAACCTTCACGATGACAAGCCTTGCACTACGATGTTAGTATGGTACTGCAAGATATAGCAGACCGTGGGTGTACCTATGAGGCTGGTGGCTGGTCTTCGTCAACGAGGTCAGCCGCCGGTTTGCGTCACCCATGGCAACCACTTCCTCGAGAACCATCAGAACCTTCATCGTCTGCACCAATGGCATCTCCGCTATCATCTATGCTGGCTGCATCAGCTCCAGTGGCGGCACCGGCAACTCCACCGAACAAGTGTGCCCCCCCCCATCTGCAATTGAGACACCGCCAGCTCCTCCAATCCAGACGTCCTCAGCTCTGGGGACTGTGGCATCACCCGCCTTCGTCCCCACCAGCAAAGGCCGAGGCTGTCATACCAGCATCACCGGCAGCCTAGCCAACAGCTCCATCTCCACCAACAATTGTGGCTACACTGACAGATTCCACGCCAGTGCCACTGTTGGCCTTCGTCCCCCACCAGCAAAGGCCGAGGCTGCCATACCAGCATCACCGGCAGCCTAGCCAACAGCTCCATCTCCACCAACAATTGTGGCTACACTTACAGATTCCGCGCCAGTGCCACTGTTGGCTGTTAGTGTAGCTGCAATGGTCGGTGGAGATGGAGCTGTTGGTGCGGCTGCTACCGCCTGCGCCACCAACATCAAGCGACCACCACATCGACATTCGTACAGCTAGTGCCACCATTGCTGGTGTGGCCACCAGTCACAGTCACACCCCTTCTGCACCCATGGCAGAGACACTATCTGTGCCGCTAGGACTGTAACTGGCCAGAACTTCCTCAGCTCGAGTGCCAGGCCCCCACAGTGTCTTTCTGGGTCTTCTTGGCAATCGTCTTCATCATGGTTAGATTGAACTAGACGGTGTTATCCAGTTTTAGGAAAAGGAATAAGATTAGATTAAGTCCATTAGGATATTTGCTAGGGGATAAGTAGCTTATCTCTATAAAATAAAGTCATGTATTGATTAGAGACAACAGACAAGACAAGCAAAAAGGACCCTACAAGCAATTAGAGCCTCTGCAGGGAAGGGCAACTAGCCGGTTCTTTGTGCTACCCTTAGCTTTACAGCAGAAACTATACAGCAATATTTAACATGCATTCAGCTCATTAAGTTCGCAGCTGGTTGTGTTCTGCTATATTTGATTCGTTCATGTCTGTTTGACTTAACACATTACACATCTTTCTTCGTGATGTTTTCTTACAGGCAGACTATGATCTGATGAGAGGGGTTAGCTGGAACAAATTGCAGAATGAAAATGAGTATGTAATCTATTGTCCTTTTTCTGATTTATGAATAGTTCTCTTTACTGAAACACTGAAACCTAAAAAACTGTTCTACACTTCTACTGTAGAATTAATCTTGATGGTCATCGTCCTCGGGTTAGGAGATATGCACAAGGCTTGGGGAAACTTGTAAGAATTGGTAAAGGTAAGAATTAAAGCTGCAGCATTAACTTTACTAGAAAAGTCCAATCTGTGAGTGGTGAAATTTTCATTCCTCCCATCACCTCCTTTCACCTCCCTAAAACACCTCTAACATATAAAAAAACAAAAGAAAAAGAAATGGTAAACAGATTAAGTGATTAACATCCAGCTATTGTTTTACTATGCCATCAACCTCCTCTGTCTCAAAATCCTTCTTTTGTGTGCAGCTTGATTGTCCTCACATCTTCAAAAAAAAATTTCCTGTTCTCATCACCAAACAAAGTTTTAGTGAACTCTGCTGCTTTCATATCCATACCCTTCCTTGTTTTCTAGTGTAACAGTTTCTCCTAGTCGAGTGAATAATGTTTGTCTAGGAGAGCACAATGTGAGGATGATGGTGCAAGCCAAAATGTGCCAAGGAGGTTGGGCATGGTGAGATAGGGAACTCGTCTGGGTATAGAGGAGATTGGGAGCTCTGCTAGCCTAGGTTTAGAGGAAGAGCTAAGGAACAATGTTTGATAAATGAGTGACAAGGTAAGCCAAACATTGCAAGGAGGTTGAAGATTCCATTCAGGCATGTGGGTGGCAAAGGAGATCATTCAGCTAATCTTTATCAGCTATTTTGTTGTAGAGTAATCCTACACTTGAGTAAACCCTATTGTAAAATGTTTACCAATTATAATCAGGACTGTCAACGATCATGTTTTCTATTAAAATTACCCATGACAGGGCTTACATTTGTTAGTTCTTTCCCTTACCTACATCTAATTTTGTTACATTTACTTTGCAGGGCCAGAAATGCTTCTTCGTCAGTCTTCAGATCTTCGAGACCAGGAAAGGGTTAATACGAACTTTGGAGGTGATACTGGAGATGCATTTGAAGCACATGAATGGAGATATGTTCGAACATTTAACGGTATATTTAATTCTTTATACTATTCACGCTGGACCTTTGAAGCAAGTTATTTTAGCTGCCTTATCTCCTCTATCAATCCATTCGCAGTATTGTGCTTTTGGATGGTTACCCAACTATATTTTTATATGATCGAACTAAATAACTGATCTTCCTATCTCATTTCCTGAAAGAATGTTGTGGCTGTGAATGTACGCACCACTTCTATCACCATGGGCACTTGGCACTTTTTTATGACACTGTTTATCTAATTTGCATTGCAAGGGAAACCATGGAAAATAAAGCAAACTCGAATTGTTGAGTTCATACAAAATTAAAGCTCCTCAACCATCCACGTGCACGGTCAAAACAGTTTGTACTCAGTGGGTGATATGTACCCTACTACACCGTTTAATTCATAAATGAGTCTAAAATGTTTTGACTAATATTTCAGAGTTTCTGGTTTTCTATTTTTTGAATAAGGTACTTTAAATTTGCATATTTTTGCAATTTGATATATCTTTGTCTTTCCCATTGTTTTTCCCCCTCAAACAAACAGGAGAGCTGCGTATCATTATATTAAGCAGAAAAAAGGGGAAGATCCCTTACACACACACACACACACACACACATGCTAGTAATAATCCGACTCACCTGTGACAAAGGATGAACGAACCAAAGCAAATACACTACACTGGCAGTCTTCCCCATTGATGAAAATAGGGAGGAAAAATGTTGCAAGTGTTATTTTGTGAAGCACAAGAGACAAACCTAGATTAGTTGATTAGGTCAATATGCAGTCAGGTGGTCTTGCTGCCATGGTATTTTTTTCTCGGACGTTATATAATATGGGCAGTTCCAAACTTTATCCTTAGAGGAAGATTATATTCTTTATATTTGAATCTGTGATGCGACCTACATTAACAGCATAAATAATCCTCCAAGTAGGTTGTGAGCTTTGCAGAAAACTGTGGCTAATAGAGTGAATTTTGTGATTCACCTATGTTTATGCTATTCATATTCTTAGGCAAACTGAAATTCAAAAGTTGTGTGGTTATGTTGGATCACATTATCTCTATCTCATATCAGTTCCATATTTATGCAGGTATCAGAATTTTTGAAGATATTACAAATCCAAAGGTGAAAGAGCTATTTTCTTTATTAAGGCCAAACATATGACATGCTACTGTGGCATTGAAGTTCCCAATGAACTTTGTCCTTGTTGAACCAATATACATGACTCTCGAATGAGCAATATGCAATGTCTAAGTGAATATAGGCACACCGCAAGGACTAATTCCATTAGGGTTGTGATGCATATGCAGTGAGATCTATGGGCCACATTCTGTATGTAACTATGTATATGTATACATATGTGCATATACTTCAGCACCACAACTCCCGTTTCCATATCAGTATTTCACTTTCCAAACTTTCTTGAACTTAATTACTAATCCAACTTCTTTTCCTAGTTAAACACAGAACAGTAGTACAGAATTGTAACAATATGTCTTGGCTTCACTGAGTCAAATGCCCAGATCATCCATCTTCATGCAATGATTTATAAGCCTTCCCTAACAGCCACGAAAACAATTGCTCCTGAATGCATGTTCTGTTTCCCACTCTTTTTTTGCTAATTGCCATCCAATCTTACATTTCAACATACTCTTTCTAGGGAAAGTGTGTAATGTTGTTCTCTTTTTTCACAGGGTGGAAAGGGTATACTTCTGAAATCTGTTGGGGTGGTCGGTGCAAACCCTGATACTGTGTTTGAAGTGGTTCTCAATCTTGATAAACATAAGAGATACGAGTAAGCTAACAGTTGATTTGCAAATATGGAACATAGATGTGCACCTCAAAATGGAATTTATGTTAATTTTTTTCTCCTTGTGGATGAAACAAAGAAACAAACTTGAAAACTAGCTTTACTAAATTTTTCTCAATGCAGGTGGGATATGTTGACAGCTGATTTGGAATTGGTGGAAACAATTGATGGATACTGCGATGTGGTTTATGGAACCTATGAACCCAAATATTTAAATTGGTACTTTCCTCTCATTACCTTTACATGTATGATTCTGATGCAAGTGTAAACTCTTACCTATTTGTAAGTATTTATAAATACCAATTACACATAAGTGTAAAACATACATTAATATCTTCTGAGCAAGAGATAGCGGTCTTTTGGGATTTGGACAATTCTTTAGCAATGCAATTTTGGTGTGTGTTTTCCTTGATCACAATTCATCTTTGTGAATAGGCATGTTTCTTTTAGTTGAACGTGCAAGCTTCAATTTTGAAGCCATGGTTTATTGTTGTTCATATTCGAATATTTTGTAAAAAAGAAGTAACACTTGCAGAGGTTTTCTCAGGTGGAAATCCAAGAAGGATTTTGTTTTCTCCCGGCAATGGTTTCGCGGACAAGATGGAGCATATAGTAAGTAACTTAATCTATTGTATCAGTACTGTGGTAACAATATCATGAATACGAATGATCTTCTTCAGTAACCTCAAGATGATGCATATCCTAAAACATTATATTAAATTGTAGTGCTGTCTTAAAAGTTAGCTGGCAGTTTTGCTTTCTGAAAAAATGTGCGGTATTTTTTACATGATAAGATAACAATATATCTTTAAGTTTACAAATTTTCTTCTAATGTTTTTGAGGAATACGAGTACATGATAAAACATTTTATATGAGATAATAAGTGAAAATCATCCTACCTAGATGTACTCATTTCCAATCCTTATTGATTTTAACTCACTGAGTCTTGCTGTCCTGGTATGTAACTAATAATTACTTTGAACTACAAAAATGATGTACTGTTGTAAGTAAAATGTGTATGTACATAAGAACTACTGTGAACTACAAAAATGATGCACTGTTGTAAGTAAAATGTGTATGTACATAAGAACTACTGTGAACTACAAAAAAGATGTACTTACATATCCTGTTGTGAGTTGTGACAATGCCCAGTGAACCACTTGCCAAGGAAATCTGCACCGCGACAACAATTGATATCCACCAGACATCAATTTATGTGCTTTACAAGTTCAGATTTTAGTTAATCATGCATGTTTTTTCTCTTATGCAGCCATTTTGCAGACTCCTGTTGGTCACAAGAAAAGACCTTCAAAGCATGGATATGAGCGTACAAAGATCAACCGTAAGATGATCTTTATTGTTCTGTTCTGTTCTGTTTTATATATAGAGAGTTTTAGGGCATTGCCCCAGTCTTAGCATTAAGCAAAGACAACAGCATTCAGATAGATCTCACCCGTCCATCACACCCAGGTAGAAATGACATATACTTGCAATTATTACATTAACTATCTGCCGGTTCGTAGTTTTCATGAAACTTCAATTCTAGAAGAGTTTTGTAATTGTTAGTCCACCAACACACCAACTAGACAAATTATCTGACAAATATTTCATTCAACCTCATGTCTTCATGATTGTAAGTTTTTTCTCGAACATACAGGAGAGCTGCGTATCATTATATTAAGAAGAAGAGTAAAGGGGTGGGTTTAGAAACCCCATACAGCCACACACACGCACTCTTTTACATCAAAAGGTGTTGGAATTTCTGAAATCCTCAATTAGGCTAACCCTAGAAGGGTAGCAATATATCTCATACATGGGGCTCATGGGCCTCGCCTCATGGGCCTAATTCTCATAATCCAACACCCCCCCGCAGTCTGAACTACCGGCGCAGCGGAGTTACAGACTGTACACGAAAAGAAGTGTACACACACGAGCCCCCCACAGACGCAACTAGCCACCAGTGATGTTGAGGCTGGAGCGAAACTCGGCGAAGGTTGAGGACGGGAGACCCTTGGTGAAGATGTCGGCGAACTGGGAGGTGGTCGGGACGTGGAGGACCCGAACATCGCCGATGACAATTCGATCACGGACAAAGTGTAGATCGATCTCCACATGCTTGGTCCTCTGGTGCTGCACAAGGTTGGTGGAGAGGTACACCGCACTGACGTTGTCGCAGTAGACTAGCGTGCTCCGGGAGAGAGGGCTGTGAAGCTTGGCGAGAAGCTGCCGGAGCCGGGAAGCCTCAGCCACGCCGTTGGCAACAGCGCAGTACTCCGCCTCGGCACTGGAGCGGGAGACGACCTGTTGACGCTTGGACGACCAGGACACCAGGTTGCCGCCTAGGAAGACGGCGTAGCCAGAGGTGGATTGCCGAGTGTTCGGACACCCGGCCCAATCAGCATCAGTGTAGACGACCAGCTCGGTGGAGAGAGACCGGTGAAGAACCAACCCGTAGTCGACGGTGCTGCGGAGGTAGCGGAGGAGGAGCAACCCGTAGCAACCCATTAAGGAGATCAAAATTTCTAACATGGTATCAAGCTAGGGTTTTTCTCCCTCCCCTCCACCCCAGCCGCCGCCGTCGGCAGGCCCGCCGCTGGCCGCCGTTGCTGCCGCTGCAGCCATGGCTGGCACTCCACCTCCCTCTTCCACCTACTTCCACTGCTTCCCCCCTCTTCCCAACTCCTCCATGTGGGCACAGGTTGCCCATCCCCCTCCTGTCGCCCCGAGCACGCCCAACGCCACCGCCGCTTCTCTCCTCGTGGCGGGCGCGGGCGCAACGGCTGCTGCAGCCCCAGTCGTGGACGCGGGCAGCGATGCGGCCGCCGTGGCCGCCGCCGTGGCTGCAGGGTTGGGCATGCCGCGCGTGCCTGGCGCAAGCATGGGTGCCTATCTCTTCACCGCCCCGCCTCCTCTGCCGCCCATTTCCCACCTCCACGCAGCGGGTCCCGACTCCGCCCTCGATGCCGCCCTCGTCACTGCCCGGGCTGCTGCCGCGGAAGGCCAGGGCCGTGTGCGTGTGGCCGCCCTCGCTTGGGAGCGCGAGCGCGATGCGGTCGATGCACTGGCTCACCAGATCGTCGAGGCAGAGCAGCTCCTCGTCCTTCCTGCCTCACATGTCGTCGGGGCCACTTCCTCCGGCTCGATAGGTCACCGCGTGTCCCACACCGCGGTCATCTGACACGATCTGATCGATCCCCCTCGTGGCGCAGCTCCACTACCAGGCCGGGGGTGTCCAAAACATCCAGCTCCTTGTCCCGGTCGTCCTCGAGCCTGAGTCGCCCTCCTATGCCCGTTGGCGGGACCTGGTCCTCCTCACCCTCCACCACTACGCCCTCGACGCCACGTCCTCGTTGACACCTCGGTCCATACCCCCTTGTGGATGCGTCTCGACAGCATCGTGCTCTCCTGGATTCTCAGGATGATCTCCCTCGACCTCCACGACCTCGTTCGTAACTCTGCTGACGCTCGGCGGGCCTGGCTTGTGCTCGAGGGACAGTTTCTAGGCAATGCCGAAGCCCGGGCTTTGCATCTCGATGCGAGCTTCCGTACCTTCCTCTAGGACGATCTCTCCGTTGGCAACTTCTGTCGCCGGATGAAGGGCATGGCAGACTCCCTCGGCGACCTTGGCTGGCCCATGAACGACCGCATCCTGGTCCCCAACATCCTCCGCAGGCTCAGTGACCGCTATGCTCACCTCTGGACGTGGATCACCCGGCAGCAGCCCTTCCCCGTGATGACCTTGTCATGGAGGAGCTCACTCAGGGCATCCAACCAGGGTCCACCTCCACGCCGGGGTCTCTCCCCGCGCTGGGGTCCTCGTCTTCCTCGACTGTCCTTGCCGCTACTTTGCTGCGTCCATCCGCTCCGCCGCCGTCTCTTCTTGGTCCTCCTCCCCTAGGGCCAAGCGGGGATGGGGGGAGGGCGTGGCGGACGCCGTCGCCGCAGAGGAGGATGTGGTGCGGGTCCTGTCCGTGGGAGCAACTCGACGCCGACGCCTCCATGGGATGCACCCTGGCCCTCCTTCCACAACCCGTGGTCAGGGCGCATCTCTATGTGGCCTTTCCAGGCTCCCCACTGGCGGCCATGCTCGCTGGTGCTCCTCCGGGGTTTCACTCTGCGTCTCCGTGGGCTACACCTCCCGACTAAGTTACACGGATAGAGATACGTGTATCAGTATCCGAAGGATACGTGGATACCTTTACTATTTAAAAAATAAAATAAAAATAATAATAATGCATGTCTGAATTTAAAACTGATAACAACAAAACATCACAGTGCTCATATTTGGAGATGCCATCTATTGCATACAAGCAACAAGAACTCACTAACTGCAGATCGAGGGGGCAAAGAAATTCGTCACTGGATCCACAAGATGGGGAAGAACTGAAGAAGGGGTTGAGAACAGAGAAGGGGGTGAACTCACGGGAGTTCCCTGGATCCACGTCGCAGGGGTGGAAATTCGTCGCTCGGCGCTGAGCCGCTGACAGCCAGCGAGCAGGGATGGAGACTCCTCGCCGGCAGAGCGGAGGCGGAGGCTCGTCGTCGGTGGCCGGCGGGCAGCGAGCAGGGGATGCGCAGCCGCGCGGGGATGTGACGCGAAGCATGCACGGCCGTGCGAGAGTTGTCCAGGTTAGGGTGTCGAGGACAGGGATATGCCCCTTTGTTATTGGGCTGGTCCGTATCCCCAAGGCTGTGCCCACGTGTCTGATAATTGCGAAAATAATAAAAATTTGGATACTTCCAGGATACGTATCCATGTCGTATCGAACACGTATATGTATCCGAAACGTATCGGATACGTGATACGCGTCTTCCTGCAAGTATCCGTGTAACATAGCCTCCCGGTGCCTCACTCGGGCCAGTCGGTTGGGACCCGACGGCTTTGGCTTGCTCCTTCAGCACCATGGCCCTGACACTGCCTGTCGGTCCAGACTAGATCGCCGACTTGGGTACCACTTACCACACTACTCCCGACCCTGGTATACTCTCCTCTGTTCACCCTCCTTCCTCTCACCCTTCGTCCATCATGGTCGCAAAGGGTTCATGTCTTCCTGTCACGTCCGTGGGTGCCGCCGGCGCTCATGGTTCTTTTCGTCTCCCTGATGTTCTTGTTGCACCTTATATGGTTCACAACCTCCTTTCTATTTGTTGATTTACAGCTGACAATTCCTGTTCTATTGAATTTGACTCTTTTGGTCTTACTGTGAAGGATTTGGCTTCTCGGCATCCTCTTCTCCGATGTGACAGCACGGGGCCCCTTTACACCCTTCAGTTTCCTGCATAGGTCTGGAGGCGTAGCCCTTCGGTGCTGCACCTGCCCCTAGCCCGACGCGGGTCCGGGGACGCCGGCTTCCGTGCCCCTTGTGTGTTTCGCCTAGCTAGTGCACGTCTACCGGCGTCGTGTGCGGCCGGCTCTGCTGCCTCAGTCACCCCCGGTGGTCTCTTCTCCGCCAGCGACGCCTACCCTGCCGCCACGGCCCCCGGCTGCCCGTGTCGTGCTGCCGATGTACCACCCACCGCTCTCTTCCGTTCGCGACGCCTTGTCAGACCCTCACTGGCGCCGCGCGATGGAAGAGGAGTACCCGGCGCTCCTTGTCAACCGGACATGGGATCTGGTGCCCCGTCCGCCTGGCTCCAACGTCGTCACCGGCAAGTAGATCTGGAGACACAAGCGGGGGGTTGATGGTACCCTTGAACGGTACAAGGCTCATTAGGTTCTTTGGGTTTCACTTCAGCGCCCTATAGTCGACTATGATAAGACATTCAGCCCAGTGGTGAAACTGGCCACCGTCCGCACGGTACTCTCACTGGCTCTCACTCGCTTATGGCCCGTGCATCAGTTGGACGTCAAGAATGCTTTTCTGCACGGTACTCTCATAGAGACAGTCTATTGTAGCCAGCCAGCGGTGTTTGTTGACTCTTCTCATCTCGACATGGTCTGCCGGCTCAACAAGTCTCTACGGCCTCAAGCACCTCGGGCGTGGTACTCTCGGTTTGCTGCTTTCCTGTTGACATTGGGATTTGCGGAGGCCAAGTCAGATACGTCCCTGTTTAACTATCACGACCGAACTGAGACTGCCTACCCGTCACTACTTCGCCACATCATCACCTCTCTTCAGCATGAGTTTGCTATGATGGATCTTCGTGTGCTCCGCCACTTCCTCGGGATCACTGTTGAACCTCGTCCCACCGGGCTACTTCTCCACCAGCGGCAGTACACCCTTGATATCCTGGAGCGAGCTGGGATGACTAATTGCAAGCCCTGCTCCACTCCGGTTGACACATAGGGCAAGCTGTCAGAGGCTGAGGGCAACCCAGTGATAGACCCCACTACATATCGGAGTTTGGCTGGTGCACTTCAGTACGTCACCTTCACCAGGCTGGACATCACCTATGCAGTTCAGCAGATTTGTGTTCACATGCATGATCCTCGAGAGCCCCACCTCACTGCTCTCAAGTGCCTCCTCCGCTACCTCCGCGGCACTGTCGACTACGGTCTGCTCCTCCACCGGTCTTCCTCCACCGAGCTCGTCGTGTACACTGACGCCGACTGGGCCGAGTGTTCGGACACTCGGCGCTCCACCTCCGGCTACGCTGTCTTTTTGGGCGGCAACCTGGTGTCCTGGTCGTCCAAGCGCCAGTCGGTGGTCTCCCGCTCCAGTGCCGAGGCGGAGTACCGCGTTGTTGCTAACGGCATGGCTGAGGCCTCCTGGCTCCGACAGCTCCTTGCCGAGCTCCACTGCCCTCTCTCCCGAAGCACCCTGGTCTACTGTGACAATGTCGATGCGGTGTACCTCTCCACCAACCCTGTGCAGCACCAGTGGACCAAACATGTGGAGATCGATCTACACTTTGTCCGTGATCGAGTTGCCATCGGCGATGTTTGGGTCCTCCACGTCCCGACCACCTCCCAGTTTGCCGACATCTTCACCAAGGGCCTATCATCCTCGACCTTCACTGAGTTCCGCTCCAGCCTCAACATCACTGGTGGCTAGTTGTGTCTGTGGGGGGGCTCGTGTGTGTGTCTTCTTCTCGGCCCATGAGGCCTATGTATGGCTGGTTATATAGCTACCCTCCTAGGGTTAGCACATTAAGGAAATCAGAATTTCTAGCAGGTTTGCATAAATAAATAAATAAATAAATAAACATGGGTAGACACCACTTTAACCTAGATGTATATTAAGGACTAGCTGTTTCTGCCTCTTACATCCTAAACTAAAAATCTCCATTGGACACATTGCCTTGGAATGTAATGATTGTGCTATGTCTTTCAGCATCAACATGGGAAATAAGGAGTTTGAACACATCTGGATCATCGAGTCCAAAATGTGTTGTTACTCTTATGTTGGAGATTTCTCCGAGTTTTTGGGGCAGATGGAAGAGAAAGCACTCCTCAAATTTTGACAAAAGCATCCCTTTTGCTTTGCTCAGCCAAGTAGCAGGTTGGTTACATCTGCTTCTGTGGCCGCAAATATCAAATTAATTTTAATTATACAATGAAGTTTTTGCTTTGCTTTTTTACTATGGCCAGGTCTAAGAGAGTACTTCGCAGCCAATCCAGCCTTGACATCTGAGTTTCCTTCAACAGTAGTGAAGTCAAAAGCATCTGAAACTTTGATCATCCAGAGTGAACATGAAGATTCTGAACCTGGTGATGAATTTTATGATGCACTTGCTAGAGGTGAATCCTTTGAAGATGAGGATAGTGATGATGATGATGATGCCACGAGTCCAAAGGTGAACACTATAGTTAGAATTTAGGACGCGTAATACAGATGGTTATATATATTATGTTCAACAAGAAATTGAGACCTATTTCTTTTTATAATATTGATGCAGGCTGGAAAAGTGAAGTTGAAGAATGTGTCATGGGCTATTGCAGGTTTGACTTTAAAGACAACTAAAGGTAAATCTAATCATATGATTTTCAATTTTTTTGGCATTGCTTAATATTATGTTGACAAACATCAATGCACTCAACTTTAGTTTCACGGACCCTAAAATAAACAATTAGACATGCAAATCACTGCACAAGCACACAAATATGTATGTCCATGTGCACAAGGTACATATATTGTGTGCCCATTTACAGAAATAGTTTCTAGTGGAAGCTCAGAGGCAGAGAGGTTGCATAGATGGTATTATATCATACAGAAGAAATCTACATGATCAGCTAGCTAGTAAAATTTAAGTAAACCATCCAGAATATCTGCGCAAACATGCTACATTCAATGAAGATGATGAAGCAAATATTGTGCAACTAAGTGTTGAAGGGACATGATTGACCAAAGAATGATATGTTGCTGATGATCAAGTAAAATGGATACACAACTTCTAGGTGAAACCAAAGCCTAATGGAAAGCATTGCAAGGCAACAGTTAACTGTCCTTCATTTGCCTACACTAGAATGATCATGCATCAAGTGGGCAACATATTTTTAGATATTACTAGTTCTTATATTTCGATGAAAAAGAGAATACTGGTCATTGTTTATGCTGCTGCATTGATTTTCTTTTTGGTACTCCTGCTGTTCCAAAGAGAGTCATTCTAGTTTTGTCTTTAGTCAAACCATCTTATATTTGTCCAAGTTAATACAAAAGAGTGCCAATATAAGTATCATTAGATTCATCATGGCATGTATTTTCATTGTATGTCTATTTGGTATCATAATTGTTGATACTCTTACTTATAAATTTGGTCAAACTTAAGATGGTTTGACTTAGAACAAAAATAGAATGACTTTCATTTTGGGATGGTGTACAAGTCCAGAGTCCATGTTTAACATCAAGTTCATAATGTTTATTTTCTGTCCCTCTCAACTTTGCATCTATTCTTAGTTTAGTTTTGTTTCAGTCATTTAATGCAACTGTTTCTGTTTCATATTAAATTTGATTATGGGTCAACTTTTCCTGCAGCTTTGGTTGAGACCAGTGAATTGGTTACAAATTCTAGTCCAGTTGCTGTTGACCCCAGCCATTTCCACAGCACCCTTCATAGAGCGAAAAGCGAAAATGATCAAAATTCTTGGAGTGCACCTGGTGGGGAGAAGTTTATGATCAGAGGGAAGACTTACTTAGCAGATTACACCAAGGTAGGACGTACGAGGGAGCATTGTAATTCATACACAGTAAATAATTAAATGAATAGTGGAAAAAGACCAAAGTTATGTCCCCTAGGTTAAAAAAGTAACAAATTATGGTTCACGCAGAACATCGCAATAGAAGTCCATTAGTGTATTCAAAATGTTGCCTGCAACACTACTCTCTATGGTATCAGAAGTTCCTCTAGATGCAGCAGTATAACAACTTCGGTTCACAAGTATACCTGAGCATGCTAAAGCATTAACAAGTAAGACCAGATAAAGAAACCTGATATATAGTCCAACTGATGCAAATTTGGATATGCGACATCGTGACTCGTTCTTATTGAATTAGCTGCGATTTGTGAACCTTTATTTATCACGGCTACTATTATGGGGAACCTTCATGCATCTGCTGCCTTGCTTTATACTTCCTCTTATCACAAAAATAACCCTATCTAGGTCTGTCCTATGTAATTTTTTTTTACTAACAATATCTATAAAAATATATTATCTTAATTGCAAAGAGGTATATGTTTTTAAAGTAGTTTTCAGAATTAATTTAGTAATGTCAAACTATATAAAATTTTAGATATTGATGGTCAAAGTTAAACATTTGACCTACTCCAAACCGGTGGAGTTATATTTGTGGTTGGAATGACTAAACACCAGGGGGTGGGGGGTGAGGAGGTTTCTTACTTCCCTCCCTTTTGTATCTTTTTTCTTCTTAATGAAATGACACACAGCTCTCCACCATAGTTCAAGAAAAAAATATTTGTGATTGGAGAAGATATTATCTAGAAGGCCTGAAGTTAATGCTCCCTCTATCCTTGAATAAATAGATTCTTAGCAAGTTTAGGACAGATTAGTATGACAGAGAAAAGACTATAATACCCTTCATTAATTGGAATAGTTGCGCACTGATCTATGATTGTTCCAGTTGCACAGTAATTATAGCATTTACTGCACCTATCCGACTGCAGAAACTTAAGCCTGGATCCGTGGAAAAGAGTGAGATGGGAGGGGGCACATAATATGAGGGAACTCTGAGGAAAATAATGGGCCATGTTTAATCTCCTAGAGATTGATTTATTTGTAGACAGTTTTTTGTGCTAGGAGTCTATTTATTCAGGCAGAGGGAGTAGAAATGTAGAATGATTACCTTGTGACAGACAAGTGTTTCTTTTTTCATTGCGAATTTGTGACAATCTGATGGTGTTTAATTGGCATATAAATAGGTTGTTGGTGGGGATCCACTTCTAAAGCTACTTGCAGTCGATTGGTTCAAGGTTAATGAACGCTTTGATTCAGTTGCCTTACATCCCAAAAGCCTTGTGCAGGTAAGCTTGTTTGATAAACATTACCAATATTCCGGCATTAGTGGGCATCAGTTGCTGTGTTGAAAATTAGTTTCGTGACTGTCTTGATTTTTCATATTCTTCTTGGCCAATAAACTGTTACGCATTAGTGGGCACCAGTTGCTGCGTTGAAAATTAGTTTCGTGACTGTCTTGATTTTTCATATTCTTCTTGGTCAATAAACTGTTACACCCATGGTCACTGGTGACGTGAGCACAATTAAATAGGTCATCTCTTATATTTGAAATTTCACATCAGCAAATAAACATTATAAATGAAGAGTACGTAAGAGGAGTAGCCATAGCTAGCTGTACTAGATCGGATGGGATGGAACGAAATGACTCAGTGCAGCCGCTTTTCAACTCATGGGAAACAACGTTGGCTCATTTCACGCTTGCTGATTAGCATTAATGCTACTTTACAAGGGACTCTTGCTGTGTAATTACAAGCAGACCCAAGTAGAACTTGTCTGTTTTCTGTACTCTGTGACTTGCATGCATGTTTCTGGGTGCCTAATTTTTTTCTTTTTACATTACAGTCAGAAGCTGCAAAGAAGATTCCTTTCATATTGGTTATAAATTTGCAGGTACTTGCAGTTATGAGTTTGTTATGTTGTTTGAATTTATAGCATTCCTTTTGTGCTTATCAAACCATCATGCCATATTTCATTGTAGAACCTGGCATCCCTTTTTTCTGTGCATAGACATGAACCTGCCATCCCTTTTTTTCTGTGGATAGACATGATATGCATCTTTATTGACTCGGATAATGCAGGTTCCAGCGAAACCAAATTATAACTTGGTTATGTACTACGCTGCAGAGAGACCAGTGAACAAAGATTCTTTATTGGGTAGATTCATTGATGGAACTGATGCATACCGAGATGCCAGATTTAAACTTATACCAAGCATTGTTGAGGTATGCATGTCTTAGGTAATGCATCGTATTACCATCATGTGATGATTTGTTCATGTGAACTTATGTACGAAATGATATCAGGGTTATTGGATGGTTAAGCGTGCCGTAGGAACAAAAGCTTGCCTTCTGGGAAAAGCAGTAACATGCAATTATCTTCGCCAGGATAACTTTCTGGAGGTAAACCCATTATGAAAAAAAAAAAGTCAGCACCTTCCCTAGGGATAGCTCACCTCTCTCTTTCTGTGTATCTGATCTAAAATTTGTAGATATCAGTTTTAGCAGAGGCAAGAACTGTGTCAGGTAGCAAATTTCGATGGTTAATATCAAACTACATCAGAATTTACATATATCACAATACGAAATATTGATATTTGTTTTGTTTTTCTTTCGTTGTTCAAGTCTTTCACCTGTTTTTTCTGCTGTAATTTGAACAATCTTAGGTGGCCTTATAAACAAAATTTACTTTTGCAGATAGATGTTGACATTGGTTCATCATCTGTTGCCCGGAGCATTATTGGTCTAGTATTGGGATATGTCACAAGCATAGTTGTTGATCTTGCTATTCTGATTGAGGTACTCCATAATACTTTACGAGTCAGAACTGAAGCAATTGCGTGCCTTTATTATTTTCCGTATGGATCTTTAATTCCTAACTGCATTACATCAAAACATCTACTTTAATCGGATTCTCGTTTTCACATGGACATCCATGCCTACCACAATGGTACTTGCACAACTACAGATCTACTTTGTTGAGATTTGCCTACAGGAACTTTGTTAAATATTTCTTGAGACCATAGTTTGACGAAAACTCAAGACATTATGCAAGTATGACAAACCTGTGTCCATGCTATTTTCAGAACTGCTCTGTGAATTTAGTAAGGAAATGACCTTTATATTGCTCTGCATTTCAATAGCATGAAGCGTGCTAACCAAGGCTGCTAACAGTTGTATCCTTTCCCGTGAACTTGCGGAGCATGTTTTTCTAACAGCTTTATCTTTGCAGGCCAAGGAAGAGAAAGAGCTCCCAGAGTACATTCTGGGCACTGTTCGTCTGAACCGTGTGAATCCCGACAGTGCTGTATCAATCTAATTTAGTTTTTAGCCGATCTGTGCAAATTTCTTCTTATCCTCAATTTTTATTCTGAGAGCAGCAGCATAGCATTTTAAAAATGTGGAGTAGTATTACTATTTGCTGATCCCCAATCGAGGATAACATATGTATAGGCACGAGGCATGACTACGTTATGCCTTTCGTAAATAGAAGAAGTCAAGTGTTATTGTTATATCAGTGTCCCAAACTCCCAATCCACACGCGTCATAGTCTACGTGGCTTGAAAGTGGCATCAAGTCATGTACTTTCCCGTGTTCAAATGGTTATCGGTCACGGTACATGGAGTTATTTTTGCTAATCAAATCAGTAGACATGTATTATTAAAAAAATTACTCTAGCGAACTAATCAGTTAGTTAGGTTACTTGGCATGGGTGTCATCTACAATGAGGCGTCGTCGATGGTTTGCTTAATCCCTTTAGGTTTTGTAGAGTTTGCGTATGTGTTCATAGTTTTATGGGGGCGAAGTTCTTGAAAACCTACTCTCACACAAAGGGCGCCCGACATGCACGGAGGTCAGATTTACCTGCACACGTTCTACTCTGTCACCCGCACGCGGCACGGCGCGGCCTGGGTGCTGGCGGGCGGCGACGGAGGGCTCGTGGCTGCATGTTTTGCCTCTTATTCCTCTCCTCGCTACACCACACGGCCCTAAAGGAGTCTTGGAGTAGGGGACTAAGGGGAGGCACCCAGATGTACCTTCTGCAAGGTCGCGGTGCGGGGGAAGACGAGAAAGGTGATCCCGACGAGCATCGAGATGGAGGAAGCCACGAGCAAAGAGGAAGACGAACCTGTTTCTTTTTTACTTTGACCCCTAGGTATTTTTTATATGATTATTACATGTGAGTCTATATTATCCCAAGGTTTTTAGTAGCACAACTCCACGATGAATCTAGGGAAATAGATCCTAAATTTGATTGTGTTTTTTTTAAGGGCACTCACAACGCAAACTCTATCATAGAGTCTAAAGTTATTTATTACTTCGAACAATGTGGACTTAGAGTCTAAATAAGACTTGGAGTCTTATTTTTTCTACATCTTTCTTCAATAAATATGTTGCCACATCAACAAAACATCATAAATAATATGTAATTAATTGTTTGGACTCTGTGATAGAGTCTTACATTGTGAGTGACATAAGGGCACTCCCAATGCAAGACTATCACAAAGTCTAAGACAATTAATTACATATTATTTATGGTTTTTTGCTGATGTGGCAGTATATTTATGAAGAAAGAGGTAGAAAAAATAAGACTCCAAGTTTTATTTAGACTCCAAGTCCACATTGTTCGAGGTAATAAATAACTTTAGACTCCATGATAGAGTCTGCATTGTGAGTGCCCTAAGAACACTCAAAAGAGTGCCTTGAAGCTGATATATCCAAGTCCCAAGGAAAATAAAGGCCAGTACAAAAGAAAGACAACAAGATATTAAACGATCTCTAAAAAATAAGAGTACATTAATGATCCTTCTTTCTTTGATCGTCAACTGCTTGCTGAAGCTTGAAGATCATGCACGAAAAGGACAACAAATAAAAGAAACACCTACGAACACCCTCATCAACACAAGGCTTTGAAGACAAAAAAACCACTTGTCACTAACAAAGGTGATCTAGAAACCACCGAAAAGAAGAGAAGCCCTCTAACGAACGCAATCTTACAATCCTTTACCATCAGAACAGAGTGTTTAAGACGTTGGACTTTGCTCAGACCAAAAGAAGAGGTCGAGATTGCCATATCAAAATCTAAGTAATTGCTTTCTCTAATCAGCACACCAAATGGTAAGATCTGACATAACAAACTTCAGTAGCCCTTTGCTAACGCCAGATCGAACAAGTTTGGAGACCTTATTCCAAAGCATCGTCGTCGCTACCATCTCGTCAATACACGAGAAACCAAACCCTGGATCAACAATTATCAACAAGCCTAAACCTATGAAGGCAAAAAGATTAAGTCTCTGCTTCTCTGTTTGGTCCGAAAGAAAAGTATCGGGCCCTGCTGCTCTGTGCACAAAATCATTTGGCAGGTAAGAGCGAGGACCGGGGAGAAATCGTGATGAGGGTGATGATGCCAACTAAGAGGCTCTTTGTACGGGTGGTGGCTAAGATCAACCTTTGCTATATTTTTTTTTACAAAATAGGATGTGTACAACGTCGTTAAATCTTGGAATAAATAGAAAGATACAATAAGGACATTAATCTGGCTAGACAATTAAGGCCTTGTTTGTATGTTGTCGAATTCACTTCAATCCATATGTATTAATGTGAATTAATGTAGAATTTAGTTTAAATTTCTCTTCAATTCACCTCAACACATATCAATTGAAATTGAAATGAATCCAACGTCCAACTAAGGCTTAAGCGTGGGAGATCTCGATCGTGTCCACGCGACCACACCTGTGTTATCCCATGGAATAACCGAACCGGTAAACCGCATAGGAAAGGGAAAGGAAACCAAGTCCGCGGACCCGCGGTGGCCCGTGTATCGATCCGGGCCCGCACGTGGGCCGAATCCTATAAGAACAAAGGGCTCCACCTGCGCCCCTCCTCCGTCTTCCTCCCCTTCTCTTCACCCCCCGACAGCGAACTTGGAACTCGCAACCGAGAAGGGAGAACTCGTCGCGACGAGGAGAGACGAACCTGGGGTGGTCCCGAATCAGAGGTGGAAGAAGGTGGGTTCAGGAGCAAGCCAGCCTGCCGCCACCATGAGGCGCGGCTCGAGGAAATCGTCGTCGTCTGCCGCGACCGCCAGCGCTGGTAAACGCCCCACCCCTGGATCCCTCCCTCCTTCCCTTAGTTCCTTGATCGGCTCGCTAGTTCTCCCAGGCAGCGCGGATAGGTTCCTGTTTTCCCAGATTGGATGCGCGTGCTGTTTCCTCTGGAAGATCCAATCTCCAGGATGCGCCCTGCTGGAGCGCACTCGATGGTTCGATTTTTCGATTGTCTAATTCGGTGTATGGGAGCTATGAATCGTCCTTTCCGAGATTGGAAGGGTTTGGGGGTAGATTCCGGTTTTCCTTTTGGCGATTTGGCGTTGTGGTTGTGAGAGAAGGGTGTTTGAATCTTGGACTGGATTTGATGCGCCGTGGATTCCTTCATCTGATGATAAGCAGATTTGTCTTCGTTGTAAAGAGGATGCAATCTGCAGGTCTATTCGTTGTTAACCTATGTGAATTTATTTGCATGTGAAGATAAAGAGCAAAAACTTGTACTAATGACCCAATTTACTGCATCTCTTGATTTCTGGACTATGCGAACCTTAGATTGCAGTTTTAGGCGTGAGTTATATGTTTTTCTTTCTGAAATGAAGGAAGTATCTGTTAGTTGCTATCACTGTGGTGGCGATATAACCTTCTATTGATAGGTTAATAACTGGAGGAAGTTAAATGTCATGATTGAGTCCTACTTCTCTCGTAGTTTTATGTGGTGGTAAAGAACTCCGAGAATGGCCTTCTTTCCATAATTATGGTTAACCTTAGTTGTATGTGATCACAGTTAACACTAGCTCGACATTGTGCTCTTTACTTGCTCCCTTTTCTTCTTTCTCACTAGTCACTTAACTCAGACCCCCTTATGCTGGCTCATCTTCCAACTGACTAGTTTGTTTTTTCTCATTGTGCATGAATCCTTGTATTTGAGAAGCTTAATCAAATGCTTATCATGTAAATATAAGTTCTTTAATTATTTTCAGATAATCTACCCACCACCTGATCTTGCTTGGTTAGTTTTAGTTTTCATTTTATTTTTACTACATTTACCATTGCAGTATACTGTTCTTCAAATGCATTGGAGTAGGGGATCTTATGTTCTCTGTTTTAGGGTATGAATATATGAATGAATACTAAACAAACAATTATATTTAGGTGTGGAACAAGTAAATGAAAAACAAAACAGAAAAAGAAAAGGAGTCAGTACAAACCTGACCAGCAGGAAAGCACAACGTGGTGAGCTGCACTGATTCCTTTTCTTCTTCAATTAATTGTCAAATTGCTTGTTCTTATCTGTCTTTGTGTGCTAAGAGTGCATGTTTATATTTCTACATGCATGGATTTGTGTGTCCCTACAAAACATGGCCAGATTCATTGTTGTGTTCCAACTTCCAAGTTATGTTCTTAGGCTAACCTTAAGCCTTTACAGAGTGCTATGATGTCTTCTAGCCAAATTGACCCCACAAATACACAATGTGCACATGACGAAAAAATAATGTTTGCCTTGTTTTATTGTTTTCAATGGATGAGTGGGGCCTCATATGATACTTGAAATTTTGGACCGTTATTTCATTCATGTCAAGCTGCTGCTTCTTTCTGTAATTTATGTTTCTTTCATGAGCTATCATCTAGAAACTGGAATTATCTAATGTACACATGGTATTAGTGCCATCAACTTAATTTTGGCATCTGTATTTGTGCTTTGTATTGATCTGTCTGTGCACATTTTCACTATTATTTCCAGGCCCTACTAAAGCAGTTTCCAAGGAAGTAGAACGGATTGATCAATTTTTTTATACTTATGCCGATAACTCATCTGGCATGATTGAGTAAGTTTTTCTCTAGTGATTCTCAATGCTTTGGCACTTTATGTTTGCTGTTCATGAATATCCTCTTTTTATCATATGGGTGATGAGTGGGTTCTTTTTCTTGTTAATGAGCTCCAATTTTGTGGCATCCATATCGTTCCCAACTGAACATGAATGCTTACACTACTGCAACTTTGAAATGTTTTTTGCTATTGTACCATGACATCAAATTTGTCAAATTAAAGATAGATTTTGCATATTTTTTGCAATTATTAAGTAAACCCAACAGAGAAGCTTTAAATATAATTGCTACTGTAGGAAGGACCACATTGTGGTGAGTACTAAGTTGCCAATTAATGGCAGTACCCTGTTGATCAGTTAAACTATTGGCTTTGAAGTTCTAGCTGGTAGTAATTTTTGTTCTCATATGATAATTTTGTTCAGAGCAACCAGTTGGAGGTGTTGTCTTATATAGGTTCATTTATATATTATAGCCATCTGTCCTTGATAGATATCACAAGATCTACTTGTGGTTTTCTTTGTGAGCAATCAGATATGTTGTTTTTTCAAGTCCTGTGCTGTTGCTGTCTGACCTTCCCCCCCCCTCCCCCCCCCCCCCCTCCCTCCCCCCCCCCCTTCTCTCCCCCCCCTCTACCTCCACCTCTTCGCGCGTGC
>Ga0182004_10000338_pt1 | contig 26672 bp, 15 predicted proteins | sample Sormic07211540_1_FD_120479 | JGI IMG/M metagenome (GOLD analysis project Ga0182004, IMG submission 120479) | Endophyte microbial communities from Sorghum bicolor roots, Mead, Nebraska, USA - 072115-40_1 MetaG | ecosystem: Host-associated > Plants > Roots > Unclassified | place: USA: Nebraska...
TAGTGGATTGCTCGTGTCATTGAGTTACCTCACTTGTGGGTCGGTTCTTGCGGTGTCCTAGTGAGGACGAGGTTCGTGCTACACCTCTTAGCCGCCGAACCACCAAGTGTTGGTCGACACAATGGGGACGTAGCGTGCCGGCAAGCACGTGAACCTCGAGAGAAAAATTGTTTGTCTTCATTGTGTTTGTTCATTGGATTCTCCCGGTGATTGGACTTCATATTATTGATTGGTTCATCCCCTCTACAATGCGGTATAAAGATCAAACCATCTCTCTTACATTCTCGCAAACTAGAGTATCCTACTTACTTGTTTAGAAACTTTAGATAGCTCTCCAGTGTAAGTAGTGACATAGCTCTTGTGTGCCTAGTGATCATATCAACTAGAATTGTTGGATAGGTGGCTTGCAAACACCCCATTAGAGCTAGAGCAAAAGGCTACGCTTTGTTATTTACTAACCACTTGCTCTAGTAAGTTTTGTAGAATTTTTAAATAGGCTATTCACCCCCCTCTAGCCATATTAGGACCTTTCAGATGGTTATATTATATTGCCTGCCTCGGTTAATGAATTTTAGGTTAACCGTCTCGGTTAAGAAAAAATGACCGCCTCGGTTAACTAAAGACATTAACTGAGGCGGTCCAAAATTGTGCCCACCTCTAAGGGGATTTCAAAAAGGTCGCGGTTAAGTTGTTTCATAGTAGTGATGAAAATCTGAATATAAGTTAAGAGTAAACCAACATGATTATGTAGAATGCTTTTTTAGATTTATTTCAAATAGTAAAGCATGTGCATCATATTTAATTTGCATGCGGCACTAAAATCAAATTATTAAGCTGGGTCACACCAAGCAACCTTTGCACAATGTGTATATAGAATTAACTAATTAATGAGAATAAGGGGATTCCAAAGGCACACACAAAAATCATGAAGTGTGAATTTGGGTCAGCAGTTCCAAAAATAACAAAATTTTGTGTGCACGTGTCAACAAAACTGATGGTGCCAAATAAAAGAGGCAGGCCTGTGCAAAATGCAAGCACTGGATGGTTCGGTGCGCACTTTCCATGCCTGATTCGTTTGGGTTAGTTTTTCGTGTTGTATTCAGATTCTACCCTCAACCCTATAAATATAAAGGATCATGACCGATTAAAAATTCAATTAAACAAAACATAAATTGCTCTACTATTTTTTTGCTCTCTAGACCTAATATTTTCCAACCTCAATGTTCCTCCTCCTCTCTTGATCCAACAGCTAAGGGTAACGCCCTAAGCATGCTTGATGACTTGGGGAAACCCACCTATGTCCTCGCTTGGACAGGCCGAGAAGAGAGTTTACACGATTTCTTCTTGCTAGTTTGCTTATAAACTAGTTATTCTTTATCACGTAAGAGCAATTACTATCCTTTGTCGGTTTGCTCATAAACCTAACTGGCCAATCTTCACCACATAAGAGTGTTGATTATCCACTATCCTCGGCAAAATCAAAGCCAAACATTTTGGTGGACATATTGTTTTGTCACCGACGGATGGTCTGCATTTTCCCATATGCAATCTGTGCGTTTCAACACTGTTGTGTAGATTGTCTTACGCTCGCATTTTAGCCAACACCAGACTCTCTAGTGCTCCAACTTTGGACAATATGCGTTCCACATGTTCTAGTACTCTGGTGTTCTCCATGGTAATATTGTGAAAGTTTTGAAGAAATTTCACGTGCATCCATGGTTGTAAAGGTGCTCAGCGAAATGATCAATATGCCCAAGAGAGGAGGGGGTTGAATTGGGCTATTCTAAAAATTCTTGCCCTACACTTAGCCTATTTCACCCCTAGTGTCTAAGTGTGTTCTCCATTGTTCTACCACACAAAAGTTTTGCACCCTAGACTCTAATTATACTCTAGCATGGCAAATCTGAAAATGTAAAGACATGAAAGAATTTCTTGAAAGTAAATGCTCATAGTCATTGGTGGAGGACGGAAAAATAATTAAGATGTAGCGAAATCGATAACATTGATATCAAAGATTTCTCAGTATATTGGTTTATACAGATATAATATATTGTGATCATCATCTACTATATAAGTAAAGTCAATAGACTAACCAAGTGTTAATGAACATAGGCAATTACACTTGCCTATCTTTCTTTTCTGAAATGATTTCTTAATCGATTCCTTTGAATATCTCTCACTCAATGTAGCACACCATTAAATCATTAAGTGCAATTACATTTTGATAATCTTCATAGCAGAAAAGACCATTTTCAATTGATACTATCACCACCGGTAGTATCAATGCCAGCTCAATTATTCGATAAACCAAGGGGAATAAAATATGTCTTTCAAGTTCAACTAATTTTGTAGCTATGCTTCCAAGATCATGACAATCTCTAAACTCCACGAGTCTTCTCACATGAATAATAAAATAGTTGAAGTTGATCTTTTATTTCCTTCTTTTCGTTATAGGAGAAATCATAAGAATGTATCTTAGCAAATCGAGCAAGTTTGTCCACATCAAATTTGGAGAATGAATCTCTTGGGTCCAAACAAGAAAAATAAACAAACAATTCTGAAGATACCTCATTAAATCGATTATCCAACTCTATAGTTATAACATCTATAACAACATAGAAGGTATCAACACGAAAATGATGGTCAGGAGTGATGTTGTTCCTCCCCCTTTTCTTGAACTACCAAATCTCGATATATATTTGGTATTGGAATATCATTTCTCTACAAAATTTTGTGGCTTGTTCAAATAGTGTCTTCCAACCACCGTTCCTCAAATTCATCAAACGTGTTTTCACATCAATAAGCAAAGACATGTCTTTAACAACATTTTGATCCTTCCTTTGTAAGATAAGTTATAGCTCATTTGTGATGCATAGGATTTGTAACATCGTGTTCATAATAAACACAAAGATAAAGGACTCCATGATTTCCACCAATCCTCTTGCCCTACATGGATTACACAAATATTGATGCCCAATTTCTAGAACTTCAATCACTGCATCCCACAATAACTCAATACAAAGTAATGTCTTGTAATGAGAACCCAAACTTGTATCTCCAGGTCTAGCCAAGGATGTTGCCTAATTTTTCAACTAACCCAAAGGAATTTTGCATTGCTTATCTAGCAATAAATCCTTCCTCTTGCAAGATGAAGTAGTGGTGTTCACAATCAAGTGAACATATTCAATAGATGAGCAACATCTTGAGATGGAAACAACCACCAATTGAAATTAATGAGCAAAGCAATGGATATAGAAGGCATATGTGTCTCATCATGAATCAACTTTTGAAGCCCATTAAATTCTCCTCTCATATTAGAAGCAACATCATACCCGACCTCGCAGATTGGAAATGTGTATCCCATGCTCACCAAGCATACTTCAACAATTGATGTCTTCAATTCTTCTGAGATTATCTCCTTGACATGCTTAATACCCAAAAATCTTTCAATTACTTTTCCTTCCTTGTTCACAAACCTACAACACATATGATAGTATAATATGACTAGCTAATTTTAACAAACAATGTGATAACCAATCAACCATATATATAATAAATCACTTATCTCACAACCATGGCCATTTGTTCTTTAACAGATTTATCACGAGATTCATCTATAAGAATGGAAAATAGACAACCCTCCATCTCTTGATTTATTTCTTTGGTTACCTCTACTGCACAGCATTCTGCAAGTTCTTTTTGAATTATTGGGGAAGTCATCTTGGCATTCTTGGAACATGTTTCAACAAATGCAAGTCTGATCGACTTATTCATTCCTTTCTTTATACCAATCAAGAAACTCTAGAAAATTACATGTTGGCATTTCTTAGCATCACTCTATACTAAGTTGGCATCTCTAGCATGATGCCAGAAGTACTGGTAATTAAAAGAACACTTGTAAACTCTAAGGTAAGAAAGATTAAAACTTAGGTATCCGCAAGCGCATAGATAAATTACCATTGTAGCATTTCACCCGGGAGTATACCGAGTATTGTTGTTTATATTTAATCCCAAAGGAAGGATCATGAGGAAAATATTTATATGACATAGATAATATTGACTAAAAATGTGTAGATCTGTGATATAAACCAACTCTTGTTTTGCTTACCAGGGGTAAGTCAACTGATTAATAACAAATAATAAATGTAAGATAACAAAGGTATTCTAGAGATAGAAATAGAGACTCATAAAATGTAATATGACTAAGCTCAAGATTTAGTAAGAGTAAGAGATTTCTAAGTTATTCCTAAATACTAAGTCTTTTGCACATTCAATTATATACACTCTCATCTATAGTATAACTAACTTTGAATCTATGCATAAGGAACATTACTTAGGGAAGTTTGAGAACAAAGCCCGCCCTTTCTTCGCAACTGGGTTCTGCGTGTCATGGCCTCATCCCAGCCTCAACCTTATCATAAAAATGTGGCAATTATCACAACCAATCCTTTTTCTAGGAATGTCCTTCACTTTACGGTGGTGAGAGACATCATGATTCATTTCCTAGTAGACCAGTAGAGTGAAAGTGCATCTAGGTCCCCAAGTGGGGTTTTGGTGGTTGAATGAAAAACCAATTTAAGGACTTATGAGTTTGATGAGTCATTGAATAGGTATTGGAAATGATCATATCAAACTCTAGGTATTGCTCATATAAATAAGTAGTGATCATATCAAACTCTAGGTAGTGCTCATATTAATAGGTATTGAGGTTTTTTTGAGCTATTCAAGCTATTCAATACAAGAAGGGTGCAAGACAATTAGAGATCTAGTTCTAGCCATGCAGCAGGTAAGTTGATCACTTGCTCACTCGTTACATTTGATCTTTAACAACTAAATGGACTACTCATTGATTCATTTATTCAACACATGTTTTGTAGGCATTCCTAGAATATTCTCCATGCAAAGCAAATAGGATCTTTGTTACACTTCAAAGTGTTTTGAAGGAAGCCATGAAGATAAAAGGATGCAACAAAATCAAGATTCCTCACATGCAAAAACAAAGACTAGAGAGAGAAGACCGACTGTCATTGCAAATGTCTTATGAAGCTTCCTTGCTAGCCGAAGCAATTTAGTCTCCCTACAAATTAGAAGATGCAAGTTAGAGATACGGTGTACCTTCCTGATGCAAGATAGTTTATGTATCGTAGGTTAAATGCATGTACCTGTACCTTATTGATATTTGTTCAGGGTCTTCGTGTAAAAGGCCACAACAGGCACATCTATGAGCGTGACGGTGAGCTTGGAAAGCAAGCTTCTCCGAAGGTGTCGCCAACATGGAAGGTGCCGTAGCGAGCACACAGGGTCTCCACAGAGTCGGGCACCATCTCCACGGAGTTTGGCACCACCTTCATGGAGTCCAGCACCACCTCCATGGAGTCTGGCACACCACCACTACGGCTGGCACCACCCGTGGTGTCATCTCCTCTGAGTCCGGTGCCTCCACTGGGTCTAGCAATGACAAGCTAGCATCCGTGGCATGCACTGAGTCGAGTGACGACTCCTCCATGCCGTGATCGATCTTGAAGCCGTAGGACTCCATGGCGAACCCTAAACCCTAGTAGCGTCTACCTTTGTGCAGAGAAGAATTGGTGGTGAGACCTAAACCCTAACAGGATGGCGGTGCGTGGCGAGCTCTGTGTGGAGAAGCAGGGTGAGCTACAGCGAGGGGATACGAAGGGAGTTGAGGGGATAGCGCGTGCGAGTGAGTGAATGCGGGAGAGGAATCAGGCACGCATGCGAGCGAATGCGGGAGAGGAATGAGGCACGCGGGTGACCGCAACGGGCTCCATGGCTAGGGGCAATCGCGTCCTTAGGGACCCCTCCGTGGCTACGACGACATCCTTTGCAGAAATGGGCCAACAACCCAGAACATCATCTAATCTAGGTATGGAGACAATATTTGATAAGGAAAAATGAGACAAAAAATAAATACGGTTTGGTCTCATTAGTTGCTTGCCACATGAATAAGAAGACATTGTCTTTGTCAAGTATTGATCAAAGTAAAAAAATGATTAAGTGGAGAAATGGTAGGCCAAAGTGCATAAAGGAGAAGATACATGGACTTATGCATATATATGGTCTCATTATGTTGTCTTGCTTCTACACATTGTGGAATATCATTTAACCAAGCAACTTGACATGCATAAGATGGATATACCAAAAGGGACATGTTGTTGATGGATATCAAATGAGAAGTCTCGAATGTGAAACTCGGTCAAATTGTTCAATAGTGAATCAATATAAATATATATTGTCGAGAAGTAATTTCATGGAAGCAATAAATTTTTTTGGTAAATAGCATTATCCCAATCCTTCCCTAGCCTCTCGTCGTGTATTGGTTATTTGTGTTGATTTGATGGCCCGTACGCCATGGGAACGACATTTCCTAGCTACCTGCGCTGCTTTGGGCCTAACAGTAAAAGTTGTCCTCGTCCTCTCCTTTTATCCAAAGCCAAGCGACGGGGAATGCATTTAGTTTTCATCTTCCTTTGTTTTCTTCTCTGGAAAAGAAAGGAATACTTTGCAGCAGCCTTTTGCTACAGCAACTCGGCATCATTTCCTCGAGAAGGCAGGAGGAACCATCAGTCCATCACGCGGAGGCAAGATATATCCACTCCAGAAAGAGAGGGCACTGGTGGCGGTGGGAAGGAGATGCTGCCTGCCATTGGTGGGAAGGAGATCAATGTGAAACTTCTCCAAGCCTTCGGGCAGTTGGAGCCTCTGCGTGCTACAGCGGCGCCCAGTTCTTGGCCGGACGTTGATCTGGGCGATGCTTAATGTACCGGGCGGGCGGGTGCGCCGATGGTGACCGCGCTGCGGTACGGACCACGGGGAGGCGGAGGCGGAGCTCTCCGCCGGCGGGCGACTGCGCTTGGTGCGCCTGCTCGCCATCAATGGCTTATGCACGGGGGCAGCTCGCTTGGAACGCGATTAGCTCCCCCGCCAACACAGCGAGGCCAATCACGCAACGCTCCTCGATCTCAAGGACGCCACTGTCGCTGGTGAGATTACCATCAAATTAAATTCCCTCCTCCCCATGTCGCATACTCGCATCATGCTTCGATCTGAGTTCTAGGCCCCCGGCCCAGCCATTCCAGAGTTTTCTAGTAGTATATAAGAACTGAAAGAGATCAATTGCTTCCATGTTTTTCTTCTTTACAAAGCAGGTGATGGATTATTTTACTTGTGCTCTACTAGACAAGTATGTACTGCCTACAGCATTAGTACTTCTCTTCTCGTTTTTCTCATTCCGTATAAAATCCTGAATAGACAGCAATATGCATGCTGTAAGCTCTCTGTACTTGACCATATTAGTTGGGATTTAGCATTCCAAAATATAAGATGTTTAGCTTTTTTAAATACATAACTTTTGTTGTATACTTATATATACGTTATGTCTAAATACATAGTAAAAGTAATATATCTAGAAATGCTAAGACATTATATAATTTGGAACGGAGAGAGAGTATCTAGTAGTATAATTTTGTACGTCTTATTTTGCTATTTCCTGTATAATGTATGATATGATATATGAAGATCCCACCCTGCAGACGGAACTACTATTCTTCCATCAGGTTCGCTTACAGAGTTGAACTCGATTAATTATTTTTGGACCTTTAATTTTCTTTTATCGTGCATTATTTTATAGAATAATGAGATAGGAAAAATGACATGGCCTCATCTTGCCAGAAAGTATTAAAATTGAAAAGTATTTTAAATTTTGGAGATGCTATTTGTTTGTCGTTGGTAACTCTTTCGGGTCCTTGGTTGTCAATAGCAGATCTATGAATAATAAAAAAAACAGATCCGGCACTTGTTTCCAAAAGGAAGTATTAAAACTGAAATGAGCACAATGAATCAATGTACTATGTGTATCCGCTTCTTCTTCGACCAGTTAACCTACTATTGACAATTTGAAAAGATATAAGAATACAAATAATTCTCAAAATTTGATAAATGTTTGTATGGACAAGCTAGACATGAAAAATCTGTTAGAAGTTTAAAATGTTTGGTTCTCTACAACACAATGCCTACTATGCATCACAGAATGCAAAGTGATCTTTGTCAAATTGTAGTACCCAGCAAAATCAACCCATGTTCATCATATGTAACTTCTATTTACATAATACCAAATTTTTATACTTCTTCTTTTTAGAGCAGTTTGGTGCTGAGTTCCGACTTAATTATTGTTAACCACTATATACAGCCATGCATCAGATTTATCATGTGAGAGGTCCTAACCACTACATATGTATGAATCAGCCTACAACGTCCACATCATGTATATAGATAACTTGTGCAGTTCTCCTAGTGTTTTTAAATAGTAATAAAACACACTATCACTAATCATAGCACATGAAAATCTAACTAGGAGGCATTTAGTAAGGAAAATTTATACTAAATTTTGAATGCTAAACACTAAGAGCAGTCCACCTCACTAGAAGAAGTCTAAAATTCTGGTTGTGATTGGATCAATGAATGCTTTGATTAATTGCCTCTTCCATATCTTTTTGCAGGTGATCACCTCAGATCGAGTTATGGGACAATTTTTAATTCATTTGCAGTTTGGAATTGACTGCCACACTAACAGTTTAAGATTAGCTCTGAAGCCCTAATAAGGTCAACTCAAGGCAAGTCTCTTCCCATAGTACATATAGTATTGTTTAACGGGTTCACTTGATCACAAGCATGAGTGTTCTAAATCTTAATAGCTTGCTCATCATTCCGTTCTTTTGTTTGATGTTCTAAAAGTACTTAGTAGATTAGTGGTGTACCTTTACATGCCCAAGGTTGACAGTTCGAAACATACTGATGCTAGAATTTAGAAACATTGGCACTACCAATAATACATGTAAACTTAAAATAGTGCATTTATAAGTTGAGTAAATATGAATCAGTGCTGAATTTCTCCAAAGTATTTACTGGGCATGTAAAGCATAAGCTAATCACCCCTGAAACGGATGCCACATTTTTTTTAAAAAATACGATATGAAATAAAGTTTCAGATGAGGAAAAGAAAGTGTTGGTATATACTTTCCAAAGTAAATTCTCTCCCATGAGAAAATCCGATGGCAAAAGAATACAAATTTTATATTTAGGAGCTAGATGGATAAGTATATAATTGAATAGACACAAACCGTACATATCCAGCTTTACTATTGTTGTAGTTACAGATTTTGGGCATGTTTGGATTATAGCCACACTCGGCCACACCAACTGTGGCGACGCCACACTTCTGTGGCGATGTTATTGGACGCCACAGTTGTGGCAGAATTTCAGTCTGTGAAAAGTTATGGCAGCCAAAGATAAATCACCAACCAAACATCATCCTCAGGAGCTGTGGCAGCCATAAAGTGTGGCGTGGCGCATGATGGCTATAATCCAAACATCCCCTTTATACACCATGAATGATTTGGGTTCACAGAAATGAGTTTGTTTGTTGTATGGTACTGCACCAAGTATCTAGGTTGTTCTTAGAAGAATATTTTTTTTTTGACGGGATTCTTATTAGAAGAGTTTTTAAAGAGGGAACCTGTGGTGTATGGCTAGTGCAAAAGGTTTGGACCAGCTTTTGACTGCTGCCTCCTAAAGGTTGTTTTAGTTTATGATCCGCTTGGACGTTTTGAGTTCTAGGCATAAGTGTTCCTTGAAGAAGTAAGGTGTGGAGTGAGTTTGTTTGTCTTGTAAATATGTTCTCTCATTAATGTAATGATATGCAGATCTCCAGTATATTCGAAAAAAACACAGGGTTAAGGTTATCATATACATCAGGAGAAAGCTATCATAAACCATTATTATCCACTGAAGTGGGCTGGGGGACTAAGTAATATATATGTAATATAACAAAGGGTTAAGGTTTTAATAGGTCAAGGTCTTTTTGCCCACGGAATAGCCCTTCAACTTTATATACGGCTGAAGCTTGACAAAAACCTACTACATAGCATCTTTTTAGATCTATTGGATAACAGTAGTGTTGGTAAATGCTAACATAATTGTTACGTCCACCTCATGGATCTCATAAAGAACATATTTTTATGGATGCTTCATTTTTTGTACATGGTTTGCTTCAATTAACTTAATACTAGATTACCAACTCTAACATGCGCCATTACCAATAATCAATTTACAAGACATGTGGTAAAACGTGATTTTTTTATAAATAAAAATGTGTATATGCATTTGCAAAGATATAGAATTTTCTAACAACTGGAGTGAATATATTGTCTAAGATTCTTCTTAATTCAATGATACATATATATAGTTCTGCATATCAGAAAAGAAGAGAATATTATCTGAGATTTTCCTGTTCCGAAGAACATAACTTTTTTTTAACAGACAGCCGTATGCTGTGGGCAGACAGAAGAATAGAGAGAAAAGAGGGTGGCAGACTGGCAGTGGCATACAGATAATAAATTACATCAGCTATATATTGTAATACGAGGAAGAGGCCCACAGCAAGCAGCTTCTACTCTGGTGCTGGATTCATCAGGTCAGATATATGTATGGTACTGCTAATTTTTGTTTTGTTTTTTTTTTAAAAAAAAACACTCTGGTGCTACATTATTCATCAGGTCAGATGTATGTATGGTACTGCTATTTATTTTTTTCCGGAACACCCTTTGATAGTTGGATGCCTTTCAAGCCGGATCGCATTCACGCACGCTTGGACGACAGCTTGGAACTTCAACCTGATCTGACTTTTGCAACAATGAGTGAGTATTTATATATAATAATGTTCATGACCAATGGCAAGCCAGTAAACAATTTTCGCTTATAACATGTGCTGAGAATTACTAACTGATTCCGACTCAAGATAGGAGTCTGCAGTGGTTTTGTAAAGTGAACCGAATGAAGAAATTACACTTGCATGTATAGATGACCGCAACACAAAGCTTAGTCTATATATGTTAATTAAATGGCTACCTGCTGCTTGTATCATATACTATATTGTAGACCTTAATCATGCTGGCGGTATTATAATGATTTCATATTATCAATCTTTCTGAAACAACATTAAACCACCTTGATCTTCTGTGTTTCATTCCATCTCAGACTTAATTACGACATATTTTTGCAAGTGATAAAATTATACATATGGCACGGATTTATGCTTAGTGAAGGAGTACAGTAAGCAATTTATATATTTTTAGATAATGATTAAGCAATTTATATATAAGTCTCATTAGTAGTTACTTGTTTTGGTTTATTAATATTGTTTTCCTATTAGATCTTTCTACTAACATTTGAAAAGGATCACTAATAACCTACTAATATAAATATCATTTGTGTTTCTCAACGAAACTAAGAAATAGTGACATACATTGTCAAAACTAGTGATTCATGTCGCCATAGGACGTGTACTTTATGTAATCTATTGCAGACTTGGAGTAGTAAATAATGAATATGGTTAGCCCCCTGCATTTCCGAGTAACAAATCTTATTAGTCAAAGTTGGCGGAGGTATATAGATTTGGTTTGTTAGATCATCTGTAGACTCGATATAACTTCGAGACAATCTGCATAAGTACAACTGTGCAAGACTGAATTTCTTTTGCTATAATATATCATGCCTAAATTTTGCATAAAGAGTCCTAAAATTTTGCATTTGTTACTACAGTGGCGTGCAGCTGGTTTCACGCTTGTATAGGACGGCTGCAGAACGAACAGTTCTTCGGTACAGTGTGCTGCTCAATGTACGTATTGATCCTGATGTGTGGTACGTACGTACGTATGCCTGTTGCATAGATACAATTGCTTTTGGTCGTTTTCAAATTTTTTTAAGACACAAAAGTACTACTACTTCAGAATGACAAGACTAGATACATGTGCACACACTGTTTGTCCTAGCTTGCAGTACAACATGTGACCGAGATGTTCCATTGCGTGGGGGTGGATTTAAATTATTTAGGCCTTGTTTAGTTCACCCCAAAAACAAAAAAATTTTAAGATTCCCCGTCACATCGAATCTTGCGGCACATGCATGAAGCATTAAATATAGATAAAAACAAAAACTAATTACACAGTTTAGCTGGAAATCACGAGACGAATCTTTTGATCCTAGTTAGTTCATATTTAGATAATATTTGTCACAAACAAACGAAAGTGCTACAGTACCGAAATCCGAAATCTTTTCGAAACTAAACAAGGCCTTAATCGATGTACAATTTACGTGCACAACAATTACTATTTACTGCTAGGGCCCGTCGCGGTGACACATCAACTGCAGTTCCTTGTTATGGTAGCGGAGAGGTGGCCAATGAAGGACTACGACATAAAGAGACAATAGGTGGGCTTTCCCCTTAGGCGCGCATCCTCTTTTTTTTAAAAAAAATTTGTGAAACTGCATATGGTTTCTGAGGAAAATAAATGAAGTTGTGATCTAAGTTGTGATCTATTCTAGACAGCCTGATAGAAAGTATATAAGGGGTGTTTGGTTCACTCGGACTAAACTTTAGTCCATATCGCATCAAATATTGGATACCAATTAGCAGTATTAACAAAACCAATTACATAAATGGAGGCTAATTCACGAGACGAATCCATTAAACTTAATTTATCCATGATTGCTCATGAGATGCTACAGTAAATATATGCTAATCATAGATTAATTAGGCTTAATAAATTTATCTCACAAATTAGCCACCGCATATGTAATTAGTTTATAATTAGCTCATGTTTAATCCTTTTAGTTGGTCTCCAAACAAGGACTAAAGTTTAGGCCTAAGATCTAAACATGCCCTAAATGAACATTGTGATCTCACTATCAATATTTACAATCATCCTATACTCTTTAGTATTAGATTTATTAGTATCACAAAATATTCAGTGCAAATCATCCATTTGGTGCAACCGTGAAAACCTCCTTGAAATACATTACTACAAGTTCTAACTTTTTTCCCAAATGATGCATGTTGATTGCCCATCTAAATATATAACTATATTATTGCAAAAAGTTGAGGTGCAAAAACTCAATGTACAAAAATTTCTATGCAAATAACAAAATTCGGGTGTATATGCATTCGGATGCAATAGTTATGTGATTACGTATGTACCTTAAATTTATCATTTTTCATATCAATTTTCAGAAATTGATTTTGCATGTTAGCTTTTCCAAAAATGTATACATCTACAACTACATATGCACTATGGATGTGCATCATTTCATTTTTATTTTCTTTAAAAGTCTATGTATGTGTGTTCAAGGGGTTCTCATGATTGCACTAAATATTTTTGTCATTTAGTATAGCAAATAAAAGATGGGTCTTCAAAGATCAATAAGGGGCATGTGAAAGATAAACAAACCATTGTACGTACTCTCTCGTGGTGTGTTGTGCTTAACAATTTTAGTCGTCAGCTTTTGTCAAACGATACTAGGCTACCATTATCTATGTGATCAATAATATGCATGTGTCACTGTGCGCCCTCTAGTATTATAGATAAGCTGCTCGTCCTTATACTAAACCTTGGTGATTCATTGACCATCTATCCGGACAATAAAACCAATCTAGCATCCCTGTCAGGAAAATGATCAAACTCAAACGTAGCAATAATGAAACTACATAAATTTAAAATAGGCTTAGTAGATAAAGTTAATATATTCTGAAAAGAATGCTTTTAATAGACAATGCAAATTACACATAAAGTGCATACCATCATATTATTATAAACGGAAAATTGGGTTCATATCTGGAAGCTGCATGGCGTGCACACAAGTTACCACGTGTACGCCCTGATGTATATAGTTCTACATTTCTTTAAAAACACACATATTTTTGCGATAAATTTGTTAAATACACATAAACATCAAATGTTAAGATATTTAACTTACATTTGTGCAACAACAGTTCACATGTGAACAGTAAAAAAACACAAGGGATGTTAAGCATATATGCTTTCATTAGAGCATCTCCAAGAGATCTTCATATTTTGTTCCCCAAAATATAGTGTTTGCCAACTCCTAAATTAGTATGAGAAAAAAGAAGAAGTCATCCCCAAGAGTTTCTTATATTTCTATCCTAAGTTTTTATTTTGATACTTTTTCCTACGACCCGGTCTCATGTTTTGTATCAGAAATCCTAAGTTTGTTTCTGTACGTGTTGCAACCCTTTCATCAGATCTTTCTCTTTTTCTCACCTGGAACCATGTCTTTCTTCCTGCTTACTAGATGAGCTGGGAAACTCCGAATGCGCCGCTCCTAGACCGCGCGCATATATGCGCGCTCAGGATAAATTTTTGCATGGTTGGAAAAGATGAGGAGGAAAGATGCCAAATTATTGGAGAGAATTTTTTTTATTTTGCGAAAAAATAAGGTTGAGAAAGTTGGATGGCAAACTGTTGGAGATGCTCTTTCGGAATGCACTGGGAAATATGTTTATGGCAGGTATGCATACTTCAACATGATATTCGCGTATGATTTTTTTAAAAATCCTTTTAAGATGCACAAAATATACTTCGATGTTGATACACACACCTGAGTGTTAAATCAGCATGCCCCCCTTATGTTAACATCAAGGTAGCTACATTTGTTGACAAAATTAAGATGCCAATGCGCCATCTCACTTGAACATGATTGTGATGTCTCTGACCTATATGGCTTTTGTCGGCCGTGCAAGCAATGGTTATTCAATTGGCCATGATTATTCAATTGGCCATTTGAACTAATGCACGACATTTGATGTGCCTTCTGAAACCCTAGCACCCTCTCCATCCCAAAAATAAATCAGCTCCACTATCTTAAGTTTTACAGATTTTGTATTGAAAATCATCAACAATCACCCTAAGTACACTATAAATATAGTCAATGTCTATGTACAATTATAAGCGTTCATTTTATAAATTTGACCAAACTTAAAATAGCTTGACTTTGGACAACTATATAAATTGATTTATTTTGAGATGGAGGGGGTAATAAATAACCATAGCTTTCAACATATACTCTATGGCACTGAAAATGTAATCAGAAATCAACCAGAATATAGTTTTTTAGCCAGGATCATTATTACTGCATCGAAAAATATATCTATATGAGGCATCAAAAGGAACTTCAGCAGACGAGAAATGATGTCAACAGGGAATGAGAATTCGAGATATACAGAAGTAGTCTGAAAAAGTACGAAACAGATTTGCATCTCATCAAGAAATTAGTGCAAAACTGCAAATATAGAAGCTAATATAAATCATTAATAATAGGAAGTTCTAACCAACTAAATGATCTCGGCTTGTTTGATCCATGAATGGCGGTGTAATTATTTTATGAGCATACCATGACTATAAAAGCCACGCCATTAGGTGCAGATTTTAACATGCGCATACAAACGGGATCATGGAAGAGAGAAGAAATTGACCTTCAGGGTCTTTTACCTAGCAAAAAAAAGCCTCTTTCAGCATGCTATAGCTTCAGCCTTCAGCATTTTTTTCACTCTTTCATCGAACAACTGAACTATATACTGCTTGCTTTAATGCTTTGTCTCCATCATCAGATACTATTTGATCTCTTCCATCAGAGAGATTCAGTTTGGAAATCACCGAATCGACGACACAGATTAATTCCATTAATGAATCAACACAGTGCATGCTAGCTATAATACATCATCATGCGATGACCAAACGAAGTTCATCGTCACACAGCCAATTATACGAAGTCTAGAAAGAGAAACACGCATAGATTAACACAACAAATTATTGAGAAGCTCGTGGGAGGGAAAGGATAGATGTAAGTCGAAAGAGTAGTTCTAGTAGTACCTAGTAGTGCGCCCGTGTTCTTCAGTAGAAGCGTGAGTTCTGCTGAAAGACGACTCCACCGAGTTCCCATTGTTCTTGGCAGTAGTAGTTGCCGCCGCCGTATCCTCCTCCGTTGCCAAAGCCTAGGACCACCTCGCTCGCCCCTGTGATTTCTTGCATCCTTCCTCTATTGTTGAGAGTTGATGAGCACCTCTCCCTCTCCTCCAATTCAGCCTCCGCAGCACGCGGCATGTTCATGGACGACGATGAGTGGTGGTGGTGGTTCAAATGGTTCGAGCTCGGCCTGTCGCTAGCCACCGAGGCAGCCGCCGCCTCCACGTCAATTGCTGATGCAAGCTTTACCCAACGCATCCGGTGCTTCTCCTTGGTTCGCTCCCTCGCCCTCTCCCTCGCCTTCGCCCTCGTCTCCTTGTCGGGGACCGGGTGCGCATTATTCCCCGATTTTCTTGGCGGCTTTGGGGTGGTCGCCGCCTTCCTTGACTTGGCCGGCTTCTTCCCCTCGCTGCGGCCATTACCCTTGGGCTTCTGATCTCCCAGCTGCTCCGCCGGGTTGTGCTTGCCGTCGACGGAGAGGCTGCTGGAGCCATCCTCCACGCACTCCGACGACGCGTCGACGTCGTCGGCCATGATCTCCTGGATGGCGGCCTTGGACGTGTTGAGGAGCCATTGTACCGTCTTGCTGGCCTTGTCGAAGCCAAGCATGTCCTGGAGCGCGAAGAACTTGCGGGCGACGTCAAGGGACAGCCGCATCCGGCGGTCCCTCATCCCGCCGGCGGTGCATATCTTGCTGTGCCGGTCTTTCCTCGCGGCGGCCGCGGCCGCCGCCCTGTCCAGGCTGACGCTGACGCCGGCGCCTTGTGCACCACCACTGGCGCAGGCGACAAGCTCTGTAGGCGGCGCCGGCGCCTGCTCCATCAGCGGCTGCACCGGCAGGTCCTCCGGCGAGTTGATCACGGCTTGTGGAGGGATGGCGGCGGCGGCACTACCGATCTGGTAGCTCAGGTGAAAGCTGGCGTCGGCGGCGGCGGCGGCGAAGGGAGGGGAGCATGGGTAGCAGCAGTAGAAGCTGCTTGATTGGTCCGGCTTTGGGGAAGGCGGGCTGAGCTGCAGTTGTTGGTAAAGCGGTAAGTCCATGGGGCTTGAGGAATCACAGAAAGGAAACATGTGCTTTACTGATGGGACTCCAAGGCCCCTGAAGCCCTCTCCCCCTCTCCCTCTCCCTCTCCCTCTCTAGCTAGGTCCTGGCACGAGAGCAGTGTGTGTCGATCTCTATGAGACTATGAGAGAGAGAGAGGCAGGAGGAGTGTGGCCTATGTCCTATGATCAGATGTGTCCAGCCATGCATAAGGTCTAGGCTTGTTTGAGAGAGAGAGAGAGAGAGAGAGAGAGAGAGAGTTAAAAACTGTCCAAGTGATCATACCATCTCTCTATGCAGGTGCAAGGAGAGGAGGCATGGGCTCATGTGCATAGGCTGTGTAAGAGAATTGTGCTTTAAGAACCTTGGGGCATATTTTCTTTGACTATGTGAGAGTGAGAGAGGAGACACTCGCCCCTACATGAGAGGGCTGTGCCATCTTATAGAGTGAGAGGAGGGCCGGGGAAGAATACTGCCTGTTTTGTGTGGATGAGGTGAGGTGAGGGAGAATACAAGGACCTGCACTATTGGGGGAAAAAGCTGCGTGCATGTTGAGACGCTATTGGCTACAAGTGACCTAGTACATTTATTGGCCAGATGGGGGCGGCCATAGCCGCAGACTGCAGTACGATGGACGTGCGCCTCCTTGAAATCCTTCTTCAGGAAACCAAAGACCGTGTATTTTTGTTACATCCATAGGAGTTATTTGAGCTGTGTATTTGTATATACATTGAACATTGTGGGAGGAGGTATCAAAACAAAGGACCAGTGATGTCACGTAGTAGTGCAAACATGGTAGGGGACCGCTGTGGTCGTATGAGTTGGTTATCCCAACATTATTAGGCATATGGGACCTGCTGTATGAGTTGTGATGGATAGATCCAGTGTATTATTAGTTAGAATTTTTTTGCTGTAAGACACCGTTAAAATATGTAATATGCTGATAGACACTGCAATGAGCGTAATTTACCCACTATCATTATCAATTTGGGATCTTTGTTGTAACTTGTAACACATCACGCCCATTATTTTATTATTTTCTCATATTTACGGAGAGAGGTGAGAGAAATGATTTTGTTGTCCTCGTCTTCAACCTCTGGTTGTTCGGTTATTTTTCTCGTAACACATCACTATAGATGGCCATCGGGCCGTGCCGGCCCGGCCCGGCGGCCCGGCGTGCCGTGCCATGCCTGCCCCGGGCCGCGCCGTGCCGTCGTGCCGGCCGGGCCGTGCCATCACCGTGCCTCGTGCCGGGGGAATGGCCCAAGGCACGGCCCACGGGCTGTCGGGCCGGCCCGAAGGCACGGCGGGCCACCGGGCCAAGGTCGTGCCAGACCAGTAGCAGACCTATATTTTCTTTTTTTTTATTTAGAATTAGCAGGCTACATTTATTAACAGGCCAATTAAGATGGATGGATGGGCCAACAGACCTATATTTTCTTTTTTTAAATTAAAAAGCTATATTTTTTACTGGGCCATTAAGCACCGGGCCGTCGGGCCGTGCCTGAGTCGTGCCATGGGCCACGGTGGCAGGCCAGGCACGGCCCGGTGCCTCGGGCCGTGCCGTGCCCGGTAGTTGTCGGGTCGTGCCGTGCCTGGGCCCGGCCAACGGGCCACGGGCTGCATGGCCAACTATACACATCACCATCGTCTTTTCTTCTCCAGCGAGGTCTGACCATCTGCACGCCCAGTCGAAGGTCTTCGGGCATCTCCGATGTCGTGCTAGCCCTGCTCTGTCTGTCGCCCCCCCCCATCTGGCTAGCGCCCCAAGCTTCGTCACGCGAGTTGGTCTTCAGCGCCGATCTTTGGGGCCTCCAGGTAGGGAAAGCCGCACTGGAGAACCGTAGATTAAACAAAGTAGTTATTATTTCCCTTATCTTCTATTCTTGAGTGAATTTGCTTGATGGTTTGTGGTCAAAGACCATTTTCTTGGCTATTTAAGCCCTCTCCTTGGCGGTTTTTTACACTCAAAGCAATTCAGAATTGTGGTAATAATGGTTTTAGAGTATCTTTAGCTCTTTCCTTATCATATTAGTAGTTCACCGATTAGTAGGCTTACCTTCGTTACAGATACTGAACCTGTGTTTTTGTGCGATAAGTTCCTACACCATTGGTGGCAATTAATAGAGTACTTTGTACCACTAATGATGTCGAAGCATAGGGGCGGATGACCTAGAACCTTGTGTGTGTGGGTGGGAGGGGGGGGGTTAAAGCATTCTTCTTTTTCTTCTTCTCCTCTACTAGCACATATTCCAATGGATGGAGATCGGAGATGGAGACCAACTCCCACCGACTGTCCTATCTCCTGGTTGAATCCACCACTAGATAGGATCTATAGTATGTTTCCAAAATTGCTACATGTTGACAATTTGCAATGTCTCTGGTAGAATTTTAGGGTCATTGGCATCAACATCTCATTGTTGCTAGCATATGCAACGCCTTCGAGCATGACCCTACCACCATACCTTTTTCTTGGAGAGATGGTGAATGATTGAACATCACGTTCCATGATATTTGTGTTTCATGACTACCCCTGATAGAGTTCCAACCTTGATGAAAACCTTGAGATCTTCATCACTATAGACTCTTGCTCCAACCTGCCTTGATCTCCCTTAGATTGAAATTAGGTATATACCAATATATATAGAATTTGTAGTTAGACCATTTGAAAACTAAATTATTGCATGTACTTTAATCACAACTTTCATTTTAAATACATCATATAACTTGGAATGCATGAGAAAGTTTAGATACACTATTGAAATTACTTCTAGGTAATGTAGTTGTAGAGTTTTGGGGTGACTAAAAATAATATGGAGATAACTCACGGCATGTGAATTTGGCTAATGTGTGATGTGCTAACAAACCATCACTACCACAATCCTGAATTACCTTGAGTGCGCAAAGAAAAGGGCCTAAACCACCAAGGAAATGGACCTTGGCCACAAATTGTCAAGCAAACTCCGTCAATAATAGAAGACAAGGGAGATTAGTTTTCTTGGGTGGTTTTGAAAGCTCAAGTTTGGTTTTGGTAATTAATGACACCAAGTTGCTAATGTCATTGTGTTTAAGTGATTTGAGTTAGGCATAGCAACACATGTGATGAAGGAGAAATGTGACATAGAGTGGTGGACACATGATCACAAAGAGATGAAGCATGAAGTGGAGATCATGGTGATAGACGAGTAAAGTGAACAAGGCAAAAGTATAAATATAGGGTTTTGCTTTTGTCGGTCTAAGTTGAGTAGAGAAGTGATTGACCGGATTTAGGATTAATAGCTGACTGTCAAGAGGAGAAATCACGGTCATCTCTCGAATCAAGTGCTACTAGGTCCATATCTTGAGCATATGCATTAGGATCTAGTAAAGTGCTAACCTAACTCCTATGATGAAAGTGTTTGTAAAATGGTAACACACATGCAGAATCATGGTGAACACTTGGTAGTGTTAGCACATTTGCACAGGAGGTGGTGTTCTTAGGGTAGAGAGGGATTCGGCACTTTTGGGAAAATGAAATGTATTTTTTTTCATTGTGTCGGAGGAAGTTTTTTGAAAAAGTCACGCGAACAATCGTCGGACGCTAGGATTAGCATCGGATGTTGGACCTGTATTCGACACATGCAGCGTAGTGAGGCACAACTCGAACTGTGCGTCAGAGCGTCTCACACTCAGTCATCGGAGCGTCCAATACTTGAACTGTGGCTGTAGGGTTTTGACTGTGAACTCACCGGACGTTGAGGGTGCGTTCGATGTGCCTTCATCGGATGCGTCCGACGGCGCTACTTGTTTGTAGACCTCTCTGAGTAGCGTCCGACGTGAGGTGGTGTGTCCGATGCGTGGCATCTGACATGTCCGACGCTCTGTGTTTCCAAAATGTTAACGTTCAAGTGAGCATTGGCGATCAATGGTGCACGTTCAAAGAGGGACACGTGGCTGCGATCGAGCGCGCGAGGTAGGCGATCGTTGGACACTCTACCGCGTCTAACGGGATGGCGTCAGAGCGTTCGACACCCCCACAGAAAGCCCTAACGGCTAGTTGTCGGGCTGACCTCTTTAAATAGAAGGTGGTCAGCTTTGGGGGCTTCTCTCTTGCACTTTTGAACACTTGAGACATACTTTGAGCTAGAGAACACTCCCTCCACTCATCTTCTTGCTTGATTGCTAATCCTAGTGAGATTGAGTGAGATTTAAGTGCATTGCCTTGAGAGTTGCATCTAGTGGCACTTGATTCTTGAGTGTGCTACGGATTTCTTGTTACTCCTGGGTGTTTCCCGACACCCTAGACAGCTTGGAGAAATAGAGGTGTTGAGCTTATAATTGGAAATTGTTTCGAGTGTCACCAAGTGATTGTGAGGGGTTCTTGAGCCTTCCCCATGGGAGATCGCAATTGGCTACTCTAGTGGATTGCTCATGGCTTGGAGGATCCCCATCTTGTGACTGAATGTGCGGCACCCGCTGAGGGTTTGGCTTTGGATTGTTAATTAGCTTGTGATCCATCAGGTGGGTGTATCGTCACAACGAGGACTTGCTTGCCGGTAAGCAAGTGAACCTTGGTAAAAATTCTTGTGTCATCTCTTGCCGAGGATTCTCTCTTGTGACTATGATTGTGAGTGATTGTTTGGATATATCTCTACTCTATAACGTCGGCATAACAATCACTCTCTACTTCTTTACTTACATGCAAACCTTTCTAGTTGTTTAGCTTGTGTAGCTTAGTCTTCTTATTTAGGAGTGTTGCTAGCCCTTAGTTGTAGTTTGTTGTTGTGACTTAGTGTTTAGCTTTCTTGCTATACTTGTGTAGGTGGATTGCATAGCTTAGTTGTGCTAGTGCTAAAATAGCTTTGCCATTTGTTTTACTAACCAGTAGAAAATTTAAATAGGCTATTCAACCCTCCCTCTAGCCATTTGGACCTTTCAAGTTTTGACACTCGAGTATGGTTTCTTGAAAGCTTATCGTCAAGAAAATTAGGACCAAACTTAATTTGCCAAAGGCATAAGAAAATGTTTGAATCATCAAGTAAATTAGTTTTCTTAAGGGCCACTAACCTTAAAAAAGTATTTCCTAACTGTTAAGAAAATTAGTTTCCTTAAGGGCCAACAACCTCCTATTGCTTCAATATAAAAGCACTTACCACTACAGCTCAAAGCAACTTGTGACAAAGTGAATTATTTGTTTTCTTTTGTATTCACTTTGTTGAATCTTGTAACAAATCTTTGAGATCATAAACGATTTCAAATGTAAAAAGTTTGAACTAAAAGGTTTTAGATCCCATCGAATACTATAACTTTGATTTATATCACATCTCCATCCAAGGTCATTTGAAAAATTCAAAAAAAATAAAAGCTATGAGAATTTCCTTAGGGTTTCACATTACACCTAAGAAAATATGAATTACCTTGGTAGTTTCGAATAGAACTGAATGAAATACGAATTATCTTGATAGTTTTGAATAGCACCCAAGGAAATGAGCAATTATCTTGGCAGCTTGTAATAACACTAAAGAAAACTTGAAATTGCCTTAGTGGTTTAGTTTAATACTCAAGAATATCCATTTTCTTAGAGGTCTATGTCTGCAACCAAAGAGACTAACTTCTCTTGGTGGTTTTGTTTTGGCCCTCAAGGAAATATTTAGCACTCAAGGTAATTTAGGATTGTGGTAGTGCATGTTTGGTGACCTTACATGAGTTCTGAGTTGGACGTTCTGATAGAAGTATAGTGGTACTATTTAATCATTGGTCTTGTTTTTAGTGGACATTTTCTTTGTGTTTCTTTCAAAAAACTATTCCCTCCACCTCACAAAGAATGTCATTCTCATTTCTCGATAAGTCAAACGGTTTCAACTTTGATCAAATTAAATATTTTAAAGATATTAATATTTATGGTGCATAATTAGTATCAATAGATAAATTATTAAATATATTTTTATAATAAAATTATTTGGAGATATATGTTACTAATTTTTTTACAAACTAGTCAAAGCTAAGAAAGTTTGATTGACTTAGAAGCCAATATTGATATTTTTTGGGACACAGGAGCAGCTTTTTCACCACATGAACGCATCCATCCCTGAGAAACAAGCCTAGTATATTACTTAATGATGTAAATAGTTCCATTGCATTACTAGTTTTGGAATGTGAATTACACTCAGCTCCCACTAGCAATCAACTCGACAAAAAATAGAACAATTCAGAGAAAGGTCAGAATTTGACCTTCATTAAAGGCTCCTGTACTTTTATGGGCAATTAGGCGCATGTTAACCAATAAAATACAGTGAGCGCATAATAAATCCAGTACATCGTAAGCTGATTGTATATATATACATCCAATGTACAGTAAGCAAACAGTATATATGCTAGCACGCATATATTATTATGTGCGTATCAGTATATGTACATATAGATGGACCACACTATGACCAAAGGGCCTTGTGCCTCGTTTGGTTTTGCCACGAATGGTCAACCGCTGGATCGGTTTCCTCGCTGCAGGTAGCCATAACCCTAGCAGCCCAAATTTTTATATTTTGACCCTTTTTTGAAGAAAAATTACTTTTGGCCCATTGATCAACGTAAACTGAAATTTGGACCCAAGAGGACGGTGCCAGGACTCATGGCTTCGAGGTATACATCTCGGAGCTACATATCTTCGCTTTGAGGTTAGAGCCACAAATCTCGGCGCCGAGCTCGGAGCCAAGATATGTGGCTCTGTCCTCGGAGCTATGGATCCTAGTGTCGAGGTGCCAAACCTATATCGTGCGCCCTCTTTCTCTTCCTCTTGATTCTCTCTGTCTCAAGTCCTGCCGCCCGTCGGCCGACGACCGCACCACCACCTTCGGTCCAACTGCGCCACCTTCGTTGCGACCCCAGTCGTGGCCTACGCCACCGTGCCACGTCCTTGCCTCCCTGGCCCCCCTTGTTGTTGTTGTCCGCCACCCTCGTTGCCACCAGGAGCACCAGCGGCCTCCTTGACCACCAACAGCGAGGGCGACACCCAATCGCTTGGCAGCGGCCCGGCGAGGTCGATGGCCTTAGGGCCGCGCCCATGGCGGCGCCCCTCGACCCCTCTACACCTCCCTACCTACGGCCAAGAGGGAGGAGGAACAATGCAAGGAGGCTCGAGCAGAGAAACTATGTTGTGATTTTTAAATCGAAGCTTGGTGCCAAGATCCATGGCTTTGAGGTCAGATCAAATCTATGGCTCTGATCACGGAGCTAAGATCTGTGGCTTCGAAATATGTTACCTCAGAGCCATGAGTCCCGTGTCAACCCTCAGAGTCCAAATTTTAGATTACGTTCCTTGGGAGGGCAAAAGTAATTTTTCTTCAAAAAAGAATCAAATTGTAAAAGAAAGGCCCTAGCAGCTTGGATAGTTTTTTTGAGAATTTTTTTTTCCCAGCGTGTGGGGCTAACTGTGCAAAGTTGGTGTATGGGTGCAGTGTCATCAGGTGACTGAATTGGGCTTGACCCATTTTATTTCCAATTAAATCAACATATAAATTTTGGAGCCCATGGTAAATGATATGAGTAAATGTGTTTGTTCCACATGGAAAGAAAAGGAAAAAAAATAAACCAACATAAATCGGTGAAAATTGTGTGGAGATGTTTAGTTGCAAGTGGTGATGAAACACATGACACACGCACTTGTATTGGTGTTGTGTGGATTCAAGACATGTGATGACCATGACGCGCTGCACTCTCTTGAGTTTGATCCACTACCACACGAAAGATTTTTAGAGGCGGTCAAAATAATTTTTAGGGCTAATTAATTTTCAATACTATTACTACATGGTAGAAATTATAATTTTTTTAGGGACGATTTTGATAAATCAACCGTTGCGGGTCGTCCTCACGACTCACGTGGTGCTAACTCCCGGGTCATGTAAAGGCCCGCATGATCAAATTGTAGGGTTACATTCCACGAACCAATTATCAAGATCCACATAGCTCGATATCATACACTAAATTAAATTGAATAACTTCACATCACATGTATATAAACTAGAAACTACAAGTACAAGATGGAACTTAACCTAGCTATATCTTCTACAACCGTTTCTGTATTCATTGTCACACTCGATCTCTCAACATGGAGGACGCTCACCCCTTTACCTGTTAAACCTTTGACTTCACCCAAGCTTGGCTCAGGTGGTCACCCGAAGTACTTGTAACAAACTAACAAGCTAGTGGCAGTACCATGAGTACGATTGCACTCACATGACTTATTCCAACATGTATATTTCATGGATGCAAGGAATATTAATGGGTATTATAATCTGTGAAAAGCACGGCATATGTTATGTGCTCATGAAGATTAATCTAACTCATCAATCCATAAGTATTAAAGGTCTACCTGTAGTAAGTGATCAACATTCCATCTCATTCACAAGTTCATATACTCTCACTACATTGGGTCTAGAAGAAATAACAACAAAAGATTCAATTTGAAAGAACAACCAAGGACAAACCTCCAAACCCTAGGCCAAGTAAGGGTTGCATCGAGGTTCCGACCTTTCCATAAGGCCTCATTGAAATCTATGAATTGTACGGAGATGGAATGAGTTACTTCTCGAGCTACCCCATGCCGTGACCTCAACTGAATCCATGTGATTATCAAGTCACCACTAAATACTCAGTTTATCGCTCACATACACAACATGTGGTCTGTACGGGTGGTTACTCAAGCTTACTGTCCCACAAAATAGCCCTTAGCTACTCTATAAGCTATGCCACTCGAGATCCAATACTCGTAGTGACCCTACCCCTCACTTGTTGAGACTCACATCAAGATCACCATTTAGTCCAATTGAAGGTTGGTCCTTAATGAAGTTAATTAAGCTAAACAAGTTTTAACCCAAGTTTTAGAGTTGGTTAGTCCCAGTGAAGCATATACATGCGCAAGATTGAGTTCCTGCTCACACTCCTCTTCTACCAATTCTAGCCAACCAAGCACATTGAAATGTCCTTAGACCCAATATTTAGTGGAAGACTATTCTTGTGAGTCGGTCTAGCTTTAGTGAAGCAAGGTTAGTTTATTTAGGTCATCTTAAAATGATATGCAACAACACTTGGTGATCGACAACATATGAGTATCCAATATAGGGTTATTAGTAGCGATGACTGCCTGTCATGAAGTCCTAGTGATCAAGGATGATCATGACGACTCATATATGCATACCTCACATCTTGGTTAATCTGCAAGAGGACATTAGAGGAGTTGGAGTTGAGTTGCTCGAAAGGAGTTGATGGATTTTGTGTGATAAAAGACATACTTTTGATTCAAGATGGATAGCATTTTGTATGGATCAAAGATTATCTAAACATGGGATATGGTGATTGGATTCTAGAGTTAAGGGTTTATAGAATTAAAACATTCATGAATATTTTCGGACGGTCCAATGCTCTAGTGGATGATCCATGGGTGTAAACCCAAGGGTGGCATTTTTTGAGCTGGAGCTGGGTGATCTCGCAGAACGCTAGTGTTTCCCTAGATGGTCCATGGGAGCGTCACATGGTTCACTGAAAAAGTCCACGGGTGCACTAACTTAGTGGTTTTCCTAAGTGTTCACACGGTGGGTCCGATGACCTACATTGAATAGTCCGCGAAGACATTGACAGAACCTATCCAGTTCACGTGTTCTTAGGGTGTGATTCCTAGGTAGGTGTAGTGATCAGGAGTGCTTAGGGCACTCACAATGCAGACTCTATCATAGAGTCTAAAGTTATTTATTACCTCGAACAATGTGGACTTGGAGTCTAAATAAGACTTGGAGTCTTATTTTTTCTACCTCTTTCTTCAATAA
>Ga0182004_10000339_pt1 | contig 26663 bp, 22 predicted proteins | sample Sormic07211540_1_FD_120479 | JGI IMG/M metagenome (GOLD analysis project Ga0182004, IMG submission 120479) | Endophyte microbial communities from Sorghum bicolor roots, Mead, Nebraska, USA - 072115-40_1 MetaG | ecosystem: Host-associated > Plants > Roots > Unclassified | place: USA: Nebraska...
AGCCTCTTTGCCGAAAGCCTGCATTCGGCTCTCGGCAAAGAGCCCTTTGCCGAGCGCGTGACGTGGCCCTCGGCAAAGGAAGCTCTTTGCCGAGAGTCTACTCGACAGCTCTCGGCAAAGATGCCGGCTCTCGGCAAAGTAGGATTTTCCTGTAGTGGTGATGGATATATAGGTTAACAACTTATTAGCTAAGTTCCACGTAATATAATTAATGTTAGTGGAACACACAGATAAAATTGATGCATGCTTATAATTAGGGCCATATATATTCATAATACAACGTACTAATCATTCATGACTATATATGAGTTAGCCGGTTGAGTTTTGAAAGTCATCTCAGCATGCATGCAAGGTGTTAGAACTTAGAACGCGAGCAGAACGGCTCATTCCGGGCCCGGGCCACCACTGTTGGTCTGTTGCCTGCTGTACATGACGTGCGCGAATTGTCTGGTTCGCCCGGCCGCCAGCCGCGCGGCCCCCGGTCATCTCGATCTGCCTTTGTCGCGCTCGCTGCGCTGCTCCTCCCTCCATGCATCATTCCAACAACACTGCCGCTGCCACTCCGCAACAAGCTAGGCGCGTCGTCGTCGTCGTCGTCCCCTGCCCGCATGCAGGTGCGCGTGAGGTGCTGCATGCATGCGCGTCCCCCCCCGTGTTCACGAGCAGATTCCCCGGCGACCCGGCCCGCCCCTTCCGCGCGCGTTGCCCCCGGCCCGGCCACCCTCTCTCTCGTCTCGTGCGTGCGCGGCGACGTCACAACTACTCATGCGGCATCAAAAAAACGCTAGCTTCTCGTGCGCCGGCGGCCGGCCGCGGTCGACGGCTCGACGCACACACACCTGACACAGTGGCACTGCTGGCACGCAGATGAATATGCAAATTATATCCTCTCGGATCTCCTCCTGCCGCCTGCCCGTCGTTCTGCAAGCGCATTGCAGTGCAGAGGCAGGCTCCAAGTTGCAAGGGCGCGGGCGGCGGGCCGGTTCGTAGTAGCGTGGGTGTGGCGCGCGGCGGGCTCGATGCAGTGCATCATCATCATGCATGCGTGCGCGGATATCCGCATGCAAACGCGCAGAGGGGGCTGCTTTTTTTAGGGCTCGAGATCGCGAGCGATGCAAGGCCTTGTTTAGTTCCCTAAAAATTTTGCAAAATTTTTCGGATTCCCCGTCACATCGAATCTTTAGATGTATGCATGAAGTATTAAATATAGATAAAAATAAAAACTAATTGCACAGTTTGGTCGAAATTGACGAGACGAATCTTTTGAGTCTAGTTAGTCCATGATTGAACAATATTTGTCAAATACAAACGAAATTGCTACAGTGCTCATTTTACCAAAAATTTTGGAACTAAACAAGGCCCGCCAAAACTATATAAGTACTGGTACGTCGTACGTACACTCGATCGCGCCAACCTAGCTAGCTAGCTAGCTATATAGCTATACACAGTATCTATCTTGTGATATATGGATGCCGTGGGGCTTCCATTCCTTTTGTTCGATCGCTAGCTGTGGGGAATGTTTGGCGAATGCCGCCTGAATGGTGGGCTGCGTTCGTGCAAGCATATTTGCGGGCATGCGTGCGTGCTGGTGGAGTGGTGAATATACAACGTCGAGAGCTAACCTATAGGAAATGAGCGAGTTGGGCTTTGCATTGTACACAAGCTAGCAAGCTAGGCTTGGACCATAGGTCCGAGGTATATAAAAGAGTGGTCTATAAGGTGTTTAGATACTAATAAAAAAATAAATTATAGATTCTATCATTAATCTACGATATAAATTTATTAAGCCTAATCCGTCATTAGCATATTTTTACTGTAATGATCATGGCCGATTAATCTATCATTACTTATGGACTATAATTAGGCTTAAAAATTCGTCTTATAAATTAGTCTCAATTTGTGTTTTTAGTTACATAAATAGTTATATTTAATATATAATACTTAATGCATATGTCCAAACATTTGATGTGATTCAGACTAAAGTTTAGTCTGTGTAACCAAATGAGACCTAAGTATATGTTTGTGCGTTGTTTGAGAGCTATACTGTGTCTCTCGGTTCTAGATCGTAGGTCATTTTAGTTTTGTACCAAATTAAACTAGTCTAAATTTGACCATATTCATTTAACCGTGTTGATAGGATTTGAATTACACATACTTTGACTTTGGAAATATTAAACGTCTCAGGTATCGGCTTCGGTAATGCAGATCATCATGTCATGCAATGGGAATCATAAAGGTAGCACACGGGATACATATTTATATTGATTCAGGTAGTTGAGGTTAGATCTCTCATCTTGTGTGCCTAGAGTTTACAAGGGCACTGATGAACATATGCAATATTGTAGCCTATGAGTACCAAGAATATCGATGAGGGGCTCCCTAATAATACTCCTTAAATCGTTCGGGGGTAGGGTTACATGGATTCTTGGTTTATAGATATTTTTCTAGTTGGTTACAAGGAAAATATAAACAGAATAACTACCATATTTTATAGAATAACATCCAAGGTCTATATAATATAGGTACTTTCCACCACATCTAATTAATGACGTACCCTGGTTCGGTTGGGCCTCATCTTCACCAGCTTCGTCCCACTCTGGTGGCAATGAGCTTTTATTCAGACGGTGAGGTGCCTTGGATCCATATCACTGTTATTAATTAACATATTTGTTTATATAAACATAATCAAAGTCAGAAATTAAAAATGCTTGATTTAGAAATTAGAATAAAACTAAAACGACTTACAATAATGTAACAACAAAACAAAGGGGGAATCACTTGTTTACTGCCGGAGAGTATATTATATATTTTATATGCCCTCTGTTTCTGTTTGAAAGCGTTGTTTTGATTTGAACCTCGGTTCTTTTCAATGGTGGTGAGTATCCGAGGTACGGTGTGTGTTTGTGTCAATTCATATGTACCCACCACCTCAAGTTGTTCATATATAGTGGCCAGAGGATAATGATATCGCTTCTTTTTATATATATATGCAATGCGGAACGTACGGAATCTTGGCGTGCATGCAGGTTCCTTTAACCCAGGCAAACTCGACATATGACGCACACGGAATGCAGTGGCCGAATTATATCTATGTCTGTCTTCTAGCTAGCTACACGATAACACGAATGACCTTAGCTTGTCTTGCCAAACTCTTCTTGCCTTATCTCTCTTGTAATGCGTTTGATCACTAGCTGCAGAGCCCACAACTTGCCCTTGCCGATCGCGAGCTGCAATATAAAATTGTACTTGTTGCACGTACACGAACACATGAACTTTTTACTGATTGGCTCTCCCAGCCCGGCCGTAAAATAATCATGGGGAGAATATATACGTCCATACAAGAATAAACTGGCATCTTTAATTTGTATCTCTAGCTAGGTATTACTAGAAGACAAGAAAAAACTTATATATATATAACAGCTAACACATGGAAAAAAATATGATATATCTTTCATGGAAAACCGTATTTTGTTGCACTAGGGGCCTGATTGATAGGCTTTGAAAATAGGCCAAGCCAAAGAGAATTGGCAAGTCACGATTTTGGCTATTATTTGATTCTAAACAAAACTTTCCAACCTTCTCACATTTAGCTTGCCAAATCCATGACAATTTTTTTTGCCTAACTTTGGCTTACCAAATCTTTGGCGTGGTAAATTTTGTTCGCGAACCAAACATACCCTTCCAAACATTTCACATGTATTTATTGAGTTGCAAGCACCGACTAATCCAACTTGAGAGCCTAAGCTAATAATTTAATAGGGAATTTAATCTAAAAACATGGGATGTTTTATTTACTTGCCAAGTCATGCGGACTGTGGACACTACATGTAGAAATTATATTTCTATTCTTTAAAATATTTTTTGTCCAATCACATCTCTTCTATCTCCTATCATCTACTTATCACATATATTTATATCTTAGTTCCCGTATCTACATAGTTTTTTTTTGTGTCTAAGAATTTTCTCCACTTTCTTTGTTAATTTCAATGTCACATTATCATTTTGCTTAGTTAGCACCCTTATTATGAATAAAAAAATTATCATAGTTTTTGTGTTGGGACTACCCTTTAACTTTACCACTTGCTATGAGTAGGCTACTTTTTATGCCTTAAACATGAAAAAGTATAGGAGTCAACGATAATTAGTCATTTTAGGATTTGAACTTCAGATTTGTGGCCCGACCTAGTACTGAGTGACATGCACCGATTTGCTAGTTCAACTCAAAAGCTGCTCTCGATATATGAATAGATTTGACATGTCCTGTGTTTCAAATGTTTTTTTTATATATTTGACTATTTGGCTTTCTATTTTCTTTTTTCACTATTGTGCTTTTCTAGAGAAAGAAAGAATACTTATCTATTCTTTTTTTAAAAAAATACACAGTACGAAATGTAGATGACTTTACACATGAAGCAGCAGGATAGCAACAGAAGAACAATAAGGTCACGTGAGTGCCCACTGCCCACGGGGGGACCGGGAGACCACGACTATATAGATATGGGGATCGAGTCCTTCGTTCTTGGTCCTCCATTCAAGCTCTCCACACACCTATACACTTCTCTCTTGCTTCCATTGGGCAAAGCTGTAAAGCGGCCGTCGAGTGACTTTGTAGAGTGAGAGAGACTCGTCGGAGAGAAAGATGATGTCGTCAAGGGAGCGCAAGAAGCAGGCGGCTGCTCTTCAGGAGAAGCTGAAGATCCTCCGCTCCATCACTCATTCCCACGCTGTATAACACAATCTCCGCGCCTTGCTCAATCTTTGCTTCTTCCTTATTGATATTTTCCCAAATTCTTTTCATAGCTCTTTAGAATTCAAGAACGTTTTAATGATAATATGATATGCATATCCCCATCTCCATCATCAGTTCTGCAACCTTTCTCGTGATACCCTCTCTGTCCTGCTCTTTGAATCGATCCAAATATATTATTCTAATTACTTGCCATGGACACAACATATACGCAGTTGAGCAACACATCGATAATCATGGACGCGTCGGCGTACATCAAGGAGCTGAAGCAGAAGGTGGTGAGGCTGAACCAGGAGATTGCCTGCGCGCAAGATGCGCTGAGACACAAGTCGTCGTCCTATCCGACGGTATACAAAATCTCAATCACATCTATCGCATATATATCTCTTATATTTATCATGTACGTAGAGGTACGGTACTAGATATACATATAAGAGGTACATATAGATATACACAGTATGTAGATATATGGTGATATATCTTATTAACAGTAATACTACATATAGAACCAGTAAAACAAGCAGTAGTGTGTGTATATATAGTAGTACTGCTATACTGCTGCTCCACGCCCCAGCAGTTCACATGCTAACCAATCGATGAAGTTTGGGTTCAGCGAGTAGGACCAGCATATAGGATAGGAGTAGTAGTTCACATGCGTCGACGACGAGGAGGCGTCTCTCTGCTTCATTCCATGCATGTCGTCTGCATTATTCAGTCAGTTGATCAGCAGCTAGCTAGCGTCGATTGATCAAATGATGATAATCGAAACGGCCGGGCCGGCCGGGTGGACCGCCGGCTGCAATGCAATGCAAATGCAGGTGACCGTGGAAACCCTAGGAGTGCAGGGGTCGTTCCTCGTCAACGTGTTCTCCGACAAGAGCTGCCCGGGGCTGCTCGTCTCCGTCCTGGAAGCCTTCGACGAGCTCGGGCTCAGCGTCCTCCAGGCCACCGCCTCCTGCGCCGACTCCTTCCGCCTCGAGGCTGTGGGCGGCGAGGTACGTAATTAACCACAATCTTCGTCGTCGTCAGTTGCTGATGATATGGTTAATTATCGTCGCGTCGTGTCGGCCTGATGAGGATTCTTCTTGACACGCTACTGCTAGCTAATTAATTTTCTCTCTTTCTCTCACTCACTCACTGGTGGCCTGCCTGTGTGTGCACGCAGAACGTGGCGGACAACGTGGACGAGCACGTCGTGAAGCAGGCCGTCCTGCAGGCCGTCAGGAACTGCTCCGAGAGCGGCAGCGAGCAGGACGAGGAGTAAGCAGGGGGCAGGCTGATGAGCGCGTAAGCACACACCAAGCCTCTACTTGCATTGGTCGTACGTCCTCATGTCCTGGACCGTATGTAGTGGTCTTAAGGATACATGAATTAAGCCGAGACCCCTTGTATGCTAGTAGCTCCGTTCCCTCTCTTTAATTTGATTTTTTTTATTTATGCTTCTATTTCCTCTATCTATCGGTGCGTGGCAAGATGAAATTGCTGCTGCTCCCTAGCGAGTGAGTGCTGATGATCCGGTGAATTCGTTCGTAGCAGCACCATTTCCTGTGTAATAGTATTATTAGGGGGGAATGCCGTAATTTACATATATATGTCTATGATGACAATAAGATCGATCCATCATGTATGCATGATGTAAGAATGATGATGGTGGTGGGAGGTTGGAACTTGGAAGCAAAGCTGAATAGAGCTGGCATGCAACTACCCCTTTCATATACTGATGCAGGTTTCTTTTACATATACTCCGATCCGCTAAAAGATCGATCCATCATGAGATGAAATCAAAATGAAATATGAACTTCTGGAAAAGATCGACTGAACATGAACAAAAGCAGCTAATATAGCATCTCCTGCAGGTAAGTCGGCAGCTCGATCGACCTAGGTAGCTGCTAGTCCCTGAAACATATACGGTGGCTGAAGAAGAGCATAAGATATACTACTACGTCCCCGTAGGAGTATCAGATATTTTTTATTACAAGTTGATTGATCTGCCCAAACAAAACACGCACGTACAGGGTGCACACCGTACCGTGACCGTGTTTATTTAAAAACGGCAGTAGTAGTCACGGGTTCCAAAAACACAGGAAGGCAGCCAATGGGACGATGGACCGGCCCCAGATGGATCAGAGGCTTGGTAGTCATTCATGTCTGATAAGCTCAAGCAAACAAGCTAGCTAGCGTCGATTTCGCTATGACCGTGAGATCGACGGTATGATGATGCCGAAAGCATTGGGCGGCAGTTATTAAAATCTGCGGTGCCATTTCTTTAGGGAACACGTACACACGGCTGGGCTGGGCTGGGCTACTACCCCGGTCCGGGTCCGTCGGAGCGAGATACGAGCAGAGGGGCAGAGGCAGAGCAGGCATCCATCCATCCATCCATCGACCACGTACGTACCCTGAATGATCTGATCCTGGGTCGCGCGGCAAGGTGGCAGCCGCATCGATCGCTACAACGCTCTCGTGACAGACGGCTCCGCGTCGCCTGTGACCCGTGCTTGCATTGCCTTGCCTTGCCTTGCATGCGCCCGGGGACGGACGGACGAGCCAGGCCGATACTACATACGCGGACACCATCAGCATCAGTCACAGCAAGCTGACGAAGCCACGGACAGACGGATCGATGGGGATATATGCCCGGGCGCGGCAGACGTCGCGGCGCGCGGAGGCGGCAGGTACGTCGTGCCACCAGCCATGCATGCTCCGCGCGCGGCCTAGCTAGCTAGCTAGTTGGTTCACGCCTTCACGGCGACATGCCCCCCAGCCAGCCGCGGCCGCGCCAGGGCGCGCGTCCGGCCAGGCGTCGTACGACCGTGGCAGGGCCAGCGCTTTGTCGCCTCCCCGCACGGGAGCGCGGGTGCCTTTGTTTTTCACCTGGCACTGTCGAGCCAACGGACGAAGCCCGGGAGGCCGGGAGCACGGCGCAGCATGCTGCACAGCTAGAGCTATATGGGGAGGGCCCCCCGGCAGGTCGCCGCTGCCCCCCTGCATGCCGCTGCCAGTGCCATGCGCCTCACGAGAGGGATTTGCGCGCGGCGCGAGGCTTGCTCCACGTCCTTCGTCCTCGTCCTCGATCTCCCCCTGGCGTCGCGTCTGCCGTCCGGCGTCCGGTCCTCGTCCTCGATCGGATCAGACGTGCAGTGCAGTGCAGCTCAGTGCGGCCGGCCAGACGCGCGGGGCTTGGCCGCACGCAGGCAGCTGCTGCTCGTGAGGCGACAATTAGGGAGGGCACTGCCGTGCCGGGGGCTCTGCACTAGTCATTGCCCCCGCATGCATGCTGACTGACGAGACGTTCGGTTGAAACAAGCTAGCTAGCCAGCCCAGCATCAGTGACAGCGAGCATCATCATCCACGTGAAACCGAGCACGGGGGTGCATCCGTGCATGTGCCTTGAAATCCAAATGGCTCCATGTGAATACAGAAATATACTCCTCTAGTAGCATCAACTGAACAACAATGCACGCACGCACGCACGCTGGCTGCTTGCTTGATATTCATTGTCCACTCAAAACAAAATGGAGGGAATTACAACGGAGCCATACGAGTGTATATATTAGAGGTGTTTTTTTTGCTTGATTGACTTTAATCATCAAATCTGCAATGCAATGCAATGAAAGCAAAATTCTGCATACCTGTGAATTGTCCTGCAGTGGGGCACCCAACCCCTTTTGTGGCTCTCAACCTTGTACCCCTCGGGCCTCGGCAGAGCAGAAATGCTTGCAACATCCAGGGCCTCAATACAGATCCAAATCTCTAGGAATCATTTCAGGTTTGAACTAAATGCCCTCGTCCAGAACCACCATACAGGTGGCAACATTGCCAACCCTACAGGTCCATTACAAGTAAGCGGCTGAAAGTGCAAAACACCACTCTTCACAGTGAACAGTTCAGTTCAGTTGCCCATCCGAGGTAGTGTTGTGATGAAATTAGACACTGCTAGCACTCTTTCTAGCCATTTTCACGCGGTCATAATCAGCCTTCCATGCTCTGTAGGCCTCCCTAACTTCGTCCAGCTGCGAATCTGATATGCCAGCAAACCTGTCCAAGTTCTCCACCCACTCTTTCCATGGTGGCACAGCAGGATCCAAGAATTTCGCTACTTCTGGCAGAAGAGCTGCCTTGTAGAATTCCTCAACCCCCTTCCTGATTGCTGCTGACTTGTTCATTGACTGGATCCCAGGGCGTACGATTCTCCCTTCCTTGCTCTTTGTGCAGAAACTATTGTCCTTAAGGATCAGAACTTCTGAAGGGGCTATTGGTAGAACGATTCTAGAAAACTTTGCAAGAGACAGTTCTATGATATCTTTGGGTAGTAATCCACGCTTCACTGCCACGGCAGTTCCAACCATTTTCCGGATCTGAGGTCAAGAAAAAGAACAGCATGACTACAAAGTCATAACAACATGATGCATGATATTTTCAGTAATTGGGTTGAAAAATCAAGTCGCTTCTCAAATGTGACTAGATTGTTCGAATATTACTATTTAATGAACTGGTTAGTAAAAAAGAAACTGTTTTAAAGGCACGTGAGCTTCTCAAAGTTCTCAGAAGGATTAGTTTCTTGACAGTGATATCAAGTAACACAATTCAGAATCATAAATACTACTATACTGAGCTGGTTTCTCAGAGGGAGAATTTGAAAAATCAAGTACGTATCTATAGGTTAGCTCCATAAAACACCCAAAACAAAAACACAAAGTCTAGCCATAACATATTCAACCTTAAAAGTAATCTTGTGAAATCCAGTTTTCCCTGATCAGTTGCAAGGGAGTAGTACATTAATAATGACTTCACAGTGGATTACACATACCTGGTGTAGCATGAAAGATACCCCACATATGGTCAATTCCACAAATTGAATTCCTGATGAAGTTTGCAACTCTCCACATGAACAGGTAATGATATCTCTGAAATGTGAAGCATTTAATCTATCACTTTCATCAGGTTCATGCAGCCACCTAGCTTGAATCTGCACTCGACTCTCAGAAAATTTCAGGATATCATTCACAAAAATGTTTTCTGATGCACCAGAGTCGATTGATGAAATATTCAAGTCCTCATCATCATCTGAAGAAGTGCTTTCTAAAGAAGAGCTTTCTGCCATACCCATTTCAGAGGACATGGACTTCAACGTCAAGCTTGCTCCTTTGGCCCTCGGGTGCCTTCCCGCAAGAACCTTCCTGTACTTGGCACGTGCAGTGTAATTATGAAATGGATGGTTTCCCTACAGGTTGAGAAGATACGCTGAAGTTTATATGCATGCAAAGTAATTCAACGTGCAAAATCATTCTGACAAGGTCTTCCCCCAATATGCATATTGGGGCGAAAGAGGGTGTGCTTAAATATCTTAAGGACTTAATATGTCCAGGCTTCTATAAATTTTGTTATGTCTAAGCAGTAATTGCCTAGCAATTGTCACGCAGAGAGTACACTGAACTATGTCAAAGGACCGCCCACGAGAGAATGGCACGAGCCAACGGCAAGCACACACGCAAAATACAGTGGGCACAGAGACTTTTGTGCTGCAAAGCGGCAGCGTTTCTGTTGATAGATGCAAATTAAATAGCTTTACATGGTTGAGATCGTGGCCGATCTCCGTGGCATGCTCATGCTCAGCTTCAGCCATCCCACAAGCCTGGGATGTGCTGCAGCTGGTGCGCTCTGTGCGTGCGCACATCAAGCGTGAATGCACACTGAGCAGAGGGCTGCAGCGCGCCTACAGCTAGGGGCTAATCGCATACAGAAACAAAGCAAGTAACTTAACTAGAGTCCTTGACTGCTTCAGGATTTATTCAACTAACAAACTAGGCTCCAGTTCTTCTGTTGTCAGTACCACAAAATATATACTCTGAACCTTCAAATTTAGTCCCAAAGGAGCTTGAAGTTGTTTAACTGCCCACTGAAGCATCCAGCAGTGAAGCAATTGGAAAAGTACCAACAAATGAACATGCTTAATTATGAAACATGCCTCTCTTAACATGCTTAAATGTTCATAAGTAGTCCAAGATTTTTTTATTTCTATCGCCTAATTGAGAAATAAAAGACCGACCTAAGCAATTCAGGTACATATACCAGGGCAGGATCCAAGATTGACTCGTAGAATCATGGGTCAACTGGATAGGTCCAATGATATCTAATGTAATATGCTCATTAAATAAAACTCACAGCCATGGCCTCTTTCTGATTTAAACATAGGATGTCCCCCAAATCACTTGAATGTTGTCATTAGATTCATGGAAGATGTATTCTATTGTTTTCCAATACTGCACAGCCACAGAATGAACGAGACACATTGAATCAGGCACATACCTCGAAGCCTTTCAGTATGCTGTTGAATTCTGACAAGTGCTCTTGTATTTCTTCAGGGCTATAACCATCTTTGATTCCAATAACTTCAGCAGGAAGAAGATAGAAGTACTCACGGTATAAGCACTCCCTCCTCACATCAAAACTCCTATAGTTCAATGCACACCATGCCATGATAAAAAATTAAGTATAAGCGAATGAATCCTCTACTCTCTACTATTTCTGTACAATAAACGACCCATTTACCTTTGTGCAGGCAAGATACTAAAAACCCTCACATTGTCCGGCAAATTTGAGTTGATGAAACTGGCAAGAGCAATGCCATCAGGATCATCCTCCCACGCTCTATCAGGGATTTCCATTTTAAGGGAAATCATTGTAGCCAGTGAGTGTACCTGAAATTAGTCCATTCTAAGCATGCATACAAGCTTTTGTTAGCTGGAAAAAATTAAATGCATTCTTCATAAAATTTCATGTGGTTAAATGGTTAAACCCTACCCCTTTATCAGTTCGGCTACTCCTCTCCCACCCAACCTTTTGCAGTTTTCCATAATTACTCTCAAGAATTCCACCTGACTTGAAGATGGCAGATTCCAAGACTGACTCAATGGCTGCAGAATGAGCTCAGAGCAATTAATCTATATCTTATACTGTCAATGCATCATTCTGAATTTCTGATAATTAGCAAAAGAACCAGAAGCAACTATAGTCTATAGAGCATCCATGATTTAGTATCCATATTATAGAAATGGCATTTATGTCATGTGTGTGACCTTTCACAATCATTCTATAGGATTACAAAACATCACGATGAAAGTTTGAATCATTCAACAAGTGAACAAGCATTAGAGCTCCAATGCGTAGAACCACTAGCAGCAACGCAATGCAACTAGCACGGTCATAGTTCTACCAGGCAGCAACATTGCAAAAGTTTAAGCTACACTGAGCACGCAAAATTAAATAGCTTTAAGCAAGCCCAAACAAGTTAATAATTCAGAGCTTACTCGAATCCACGCCAAGCTCTCGCTGCTTTTGAAGCCCTGCCAAGCACATAGCAATAGCATTCAGTCAAAGCTCCATGCCACACATTTCCCTGGCGGAAATTAAATAGTCGACGAGTAAAACCTCGGTATTCGGTGCCTATGTAGCCGATGCGGAGCACCACTCTCTTCTTGCGCGCAGACTCCCACCTCATCCCGCCGCCTCCATCATTGGCGGATGTGTCAGGCGGAGACAGGGACGGCGCTGGTTTGGGGCAGGCGGATGCGGAGGAGGAATAGCTAAGGGCTGTACGCAGGATGCTAGGGCCCGCGCGCCTCGCAAGGAAAGCGGAGGATATAGACCTCTTGAGAAGCCACGACGCCGACGCCGTGGCGATGGCGGCGGCGGCGGCGGCCATCGTCGAGGGGGGCGATGCGAGGAGGAGTGGCCCACGGGAAAGGTTCGTTAATTGCAGTGGCAGATAAGACCAAACATGGGCTTTATCTTATGGGCTTTCTAGAGTTGGGCTTGTAAGACTAAGACCTGCGAAATGCTCTATTCGCGAAAGATCCGCGATGGGTCGGGCTCAACTCGAATCGTGCAACCCTGCATGCTGGACGGCCTTTTCGATTTTTGACACTCCCTCCATCGCAAATTGTAAGTCATTCCAAGAATCTTGAAAAGTCAAAGCATCTCAAGTTTGATTAAAATTATAAAAAAAAATTATAAAGTTTTATGGCATCAAATAGATATACTATGAAAATATAATTAATGAAAAAACTAATGATACTTACTTGATATCATAAATGTTATTATCCTACCATATAAATTGGGTCAAACTTGAGATTCTTTAACTTTCTAAAATTCTTGGAATGACTCACAATTTGGGATGGAGGGAGTACATGGCAAGTCGCAAAGGCTAAAGGGGGGGCATTGATCAGGCCAGTCTCAATGCATAGTTTCATGGCACAGTTATCAAGATTATAAACTATGTAACCGAGTCACATGAGTTTTATGGGGATGAAACTCCTCTCTCATCTGATGAAACTCTTTCATTTTAATGACTCTGCCAAATCAGCAATTTTGCTTATGTGGCACCCTATTTAATGTGCATGACACTCTCATGAAACATGCATTGAGACTGACCTAAATGTCTGCAGGACCAAAAGCCCCACAATAACCCTTGCTATCTTGCTTGTCCAAGGGCCTTCAAAACTATAGAAACGACCCTGTAAAGACCATTTCGTTGTCAAGCTTTTGTGGTTAAGTTTTAAACCACCAATTATATGCTGAGATTATGGGATCAGAAAACTGACGCACCTCTTTTATTATTATGATCTTATTGCGATTTTGGTGGTTGATTCTACTACTCTAATAAATAGAACCTACGATTCTACAATCCTACGAGTTATGATTCTACAATCTGTGATCCTAGCATTGGAGTTCAGATCTAATTTAGCATCACGATTTTAACAACCTGACCTTAAGAAGAAATTTTAGTTTAAACACCAGTTAGCTCCTCTCAAAGAAAGAAATATAAGAGGGTGTTTGGTTGGGTTGTTAAAGTTTAACATGTACTGTAGCCTTTTCGTTTTATTTGGCAATTAGTGTCCAATCATAGATTAATTAGGCTCAAAAGATTCGCCTCGTAAATTACTCTCTAGTTATGTTTTTAGTTTTGTAAATAATTTACATTTAGTACTTTATGCATGTATGTAAATATTCGATGTGATGGACGATAAAGTTTATCAAAAGTAAGGAGACTCGATTTTTTTTGGGGCCCCTGCTGATTCGGGGGCTCGAAGTTACAAGGTGAGGACAATAGAAGATATTAGTCCTAAATTTTTTTGCAAAATAGATACCGTGGCACTTTCGTCTGTATTTGATAAATATTGTCTAATCATGAATTAATTAGACTCAAAAGATTCGTCTCGTAAATTGCAGGTAACTGTGTAATTAGTTTTTATTTTCGTCTATATTTAATGCTCCATGCATGTGCCGTATGATTCGATGTGACGGAGAATCTGAAAAATTTTGCAAATTTTTTTAAACTAAACAAGGCCTTATTTGGATTGCCTGATATAGTCGTATCGTGGAGACAACAAACAATAACGCAATCAAGTGATAACAAATCGATACAGGTTTTGGAGTACTAAGTATGTGTATGAGAGCTTTGGTTATTATATTTGGTGCCGATCGACGGCGACGGCGACGCATACCTCTCCGCTCCATGCAATGCAACTATGGAAGCATGTGCAACGAAGGGTGCAGCCAGGTGTACAAGGTCCCTACCGCATATGGAATTTTGCTTCTTGTTAAGCTGTCCAGCTAATTGATGGTCGTCGTCGTTGTTAATACAAGCCATCAGTACGTAGTACAGGCTTGGCACTGGCATGCATGGCTTCCCGCAGGACAGAAAGAGACAGAAAATGACGGATTTGTATCACATACATCGTTAGCTATAGTAACTAATTACAGTTATATATCCTTCCTTGTCCTTGAGATAAAACTGTACGATACATTATGTAGAAGGAATTGGTTTGTTGTGTGTGTGTTCGCACGTACATATCAGGCAGCAAGCAGCAGGCAGGCAGGCAGAGGCAGAGTTAGAGGCAGACGTGCATGTGGTTCCTACCGATTCAGCACGATTACGTGCGTTAACCGATCAACATCATGCGCTAGTATGGAGTTCGGCCTGCCTGTACGCGCACGTTTTCTTCAGTAAAATTATCCATGCACAATGCTTAACAGAGATGCATTTATGCCAGAAGATCGCTCTGTTCTTCCACAATTAGTAGGATTTAGGAAGGCCTACCGTAACAGAGATGCGTCGCCGGCAGCCCGGCACTCCTGCGCGCATGCATTCAGACCAGGTAGCAGACACGGAACCGTGACACGGATAGTTCTGCTCACTAGCCACGGAACAACGACGCTAGCTGCACTGCTATCCGCGAGGTTGGAGTAGCAGTGGCCAGTGCTATATATGCGTGACCTGCGCCTCTATCAGTCAAATGATAGTAGTTAAATTAGATACTGTCAGTAGTACCATGGCTGCTGCCTCAGTTTCCGTTCAGACGATCGTCCTCCTGCTCCTGGCCGTTGCCGCTGTGGCGTCGGCGCAGCTGTCGGCGACGTTCTACGACTCGTCCTGCCCGAGGGCGCTGGGCACCATCAGGAGCGCCGTGACGGCGGCGGTCAACAGGGACCCCCGCATGGGGGCCTCCCTGCTCAGGCTTCACTTCCACGACTGCTTCGTCCAGGCAAGTCCTCGGTCGTCGTCGTCTCTGCCGCTCGCTCGCTCGCTCAGCTCACGTACGTATTCCGTTCCGTGGCGTGCACAGGGATGCGATGCGTCGGTGCTGCTGTCCGACAGGGGCAGCTTCACAGGGGAGCAGAACGCGTTCCCCAACCGGGGCTCGCTCAGGGGCTTCGACGTCGTCGACAGCATCAAGGCGCAGGTCGAGGCCGTCTGCCCGCGGACCGTCTCCTGCGCCGACATCCTCGCCGTCGCCGCGCGCGACTCCGTCGTAACCGTAAGATATCGATCGATCAAATAAACAAAATGCGCGTAGATTTTGACAGACAAGCAGCGGCGCTGACCGACACCGATGGTGGTTTATTCTATGCTTCCCTGTGTTTCGCTGCTTGCAGTTAGGAGGGCCGCCGTACACGGTGCTCTTGGGGAGGAGGGACTCCACCACGGCGAGCCTCTCGCAGGCCAACAGCGACCTCCCTTCTCCGGGCTCCAGCCTCGCCAGCCTCATCAGCGGCTTCGCCAGGAAGGGGCTCACCACCACTGACATGGTCGCGCTCTCAGGTGCACGCTCTCGAACATGACGCGCATGCAATGCAATGCATGGCAACCCTTCACCTGGACGAGGGATGCTGTGTCCTGCTGCACTCATTACTCATGTCAGTGGTTGGTCGTACGTGCAGGAGCTCACACGGTCGGGCAGGCGCAGTGCACCAACTTCCGGAGCCGGCTCTACGGCGAGTCCAACCTCAACCAGTCGGACGCGGCGGCGCTCAGGGCCAACTGCCCGCAGTCAGGCGGCGACGGCAACCTTGCGCCCATGGACCTGGCGACGCCCAACACGTTCGACGCCGCCTTCTTCCGCGGCCTGCTCTCGCAGCGCGGGGTGCTGCACTCCGACCAGCAGCTCTTCAGCGGGGGCTCCACCGACGCGCTGGTGCAGAGCTACGCGTCCAACGCGGGGCAGTTCAGAAACGACTTCGCCGCGGCCATGGTCCGCATGGGCAGCATCGGCGTGCTCACCGGCTCGCAGGGCCAGATCAGGCTCAGTTGCTCCAGCGTCAACTGAGACTGAGACTGAGAGTCCGGCCTGCCTGGCCACCTGCTGTGCTGCTACGCGTGCACCCGCGATTGAGAGAGCATTGGGCCAACAACGGCCCAGGGTGTGGTGTGATCGTGTCGTGGGTGCTGTGGACCTGTGGTGGAATAAGATTGTTGGGCCATTTGTGTATTTTTTAGAGAAAAATAAATTCATAATGTAAACTGTGAAGGCAACCGACATGCACATCTCGAATGGCAAATGTTTTTCTATTTTTCTACTTGTAATAAAACTCGTGGCAACTTTTTGCTGTAAGTCCAAAAGGAAATAGTGAGAACAGAAGCAAGAAAACCAAAGGCATGGCAATAGCACCAGCGAGATGCTAGTAGGTCCACCAACTGAACGCACAAGCAGGAAGCCCGTGCACGTTGTTGCAAAAGATGATTTGGGCACACCAGCATTACCAATAACAAGATGCAGATCATCCCTCATCTGTCTTAGAAACAGCTTTGAATTGCTTCCTCTCTATCGAAGTACAGTAGTAATTTGAAATGCGTCGTACAACTGAAACGTCAGATGAAACAGTCATATACACACCTCACAAGTAACTGCCAACCAAACGAAAGACTACAGCAAAATAAGAACCAGGCCTGAAGCTCTTTTTTTTTCACCGGTGACAAAACAACATAAATGTAGAAAACTTAACCGAAATAACACTGTTTGACACGAACAGTAGTTCTGGATTCAACAGCACACTGACACGTTCGTTCTAGCCCGTCAGCTGTGCGCGTGCGAATGAAGCAAATCCACTCAAGAGTAGTTCACTTTCCTGCAGTCGTAGCGGATCTCGCCGCTGCTCCCGGTGAGCGAGCTCAGGCTGGCCATCCTCACCATGGCCTCCGCGAAGTCCCTCCTGAACGCGTCGGCGTTCGCGGCGTAGAACCTGACGAGAGCGTCCGTGACGCCGAGCCCGCCGGCGAACAGCTGCTGGTCGGAGTGGAGGACTCCCCTGCTCCGCAGCAGCGAGGCGAAGTAGGCGCCGTCGAATCGCGCCGGCGTGGGGTCGAGCGGCGCGAGGCTGTCGTCGCCGCTGCCGGTGGCGCGCGGGCACACGGCCCGCAGCGAGGCGGCGAGGGAGCCGTCCAGGGTGGCGGTCTCGTTGTAGAGGCGGTCCCGGAAGTTTGTGCAGCGGGCGAAGCCCAGCGTGTGGCCTCCGGACAGCACGACGAGGTCCTGGAGGGAGAGGCCGTGCGACGCGAAGTTGGAGGCGAGGCGGTCCAGGCTGAAGGTCGGCGCCGGGATGCTGTTGTTCGCCGCCGCCTGGCTCGCCGTCCGCGCGTCCCGGCGGCCCAGCGGCACGTTGTACGACGGGCCTCCCAGCTGCGCATGCATGGACGTGGGTGGGAAAAGGATCACGACGCATTCACATTTCAGTTTCACGCATGCATGCGCTGGACGGGTGAAGGTTTTGGTGCGTGCAACAAGACGAGGGAGGTGAAACGAACGAACCGCGACGACGGAGTCACGTGCCGCGACGGCGACGATGTCGGCACAGGAGACCACATTGCCCCTGCAGGCGGCGTTGACGGCGCCCTTGATGCGGTCGATCACGTCGAAGCCGCGGACGGAGTTGGCGTTGGGCGCGGCCATCTTCTCGCCGGTGAAGAAGGGCGTGTCGTCGAGCAGGATGGACCCGTCGCACCCCTGAACCAAGCACAAAGATAAGATCGGAGACACGTAATTAAACGCGCGCGCACAGACGATGTCGAGAGAGGAGTCGAAATGCACGGCCGGATGCATCACTGCATCAGCGTGAGACGTGACTGCTAGCTAGTAATGCATGCATCTGCGTGCGTGCGTACGTTGACGAAGCAGTCGTGGAAGTGCAGCCGCAGCAGCGACGCGCCCATGCGGGGCTCCGCCGCCACAGCCTCCTGCACGAGCCTCTTGATGGTGGGGAGAGCCGCGGGGCACGCCTTGTCGTAGAAGTGCGGGTCCAGCTGCGCGCTGCTGGTCGAGGCCAAGAGAGCGAACGCCACGGTCGCGACGACACACGCCGCCGCCACGAAACGGCGAGACATTGAAGCCACCATCATATCGCTAGCTAGCTGAACGGCTTCTGCACCACGTTAATCAGCTAACTAATTGAGCTATCAGACGACAACTAAACCTCCGATCAAGCTGGCTTTGGCTCCTGTGGATGCGAGAATACAGAATAGCGCTGCTGGAAGCGATTTATATAGCCCATATGGAGTTGACTCGGTTATACGCAAGCAGCTACCCGAGCTAGCGTCTCGCGCAGAAAGCGTTAAACAAGTGAGATAAATGATTCAGTAGATGAACTAAGGAAAGGCGTGTGTGGAGTTGACTACACTCTATGGAATGCTCAGGATTTTTCCAGCTGGTAGGTAGGAAAAATGGAGACTGAATGACTGATGCATTGGTTGCGGTGAGGCCTTTTGTTGCTCAACGTTTTTTAGCTAACCACCGGTCGATCTGATGATAATGATCTCCTAATGCATGACGATCGCCGGCAACTAATCGCGGGGAAGCTGCCTCGATTTGCTCAGCGGGCAGGCTTCATGAGAACATGAGATGAAGGTGATCTAATTGACCTACCCAAGACTAACTCAGCTGTACGTGTGGCCCAAGCTCATTGATCGTACTTTGCTTCTCCGTTATTAAGCGGTTTTTATATATGCACCCAGCACGACAACGACAGCGACAACAGCACACAAACTTTGTACACTTGTACTACGCATACCCTGCTACTGGTAATACCGTGCAGCTCCTCTACTACTACTACTACTACTGCCAAGATAATGTTGTCTCGTTTCACTTATTAGGAGTTCCAGAATTATATGGAACATTTGTTTAATTTCTCAAGAATCGAATTCTTGTTTCTTGATTTATGCGTACGTGAACAAAGTGCGCAGGTCAAAGTTTGAGTTTCTTGATTTCTTGCATGGAGTGTGGTTCAACCAATTCTCAGTAATCCATAGAGTAGTCCCTTCTTTTTAAATTTTTAATATACTCAGTTCCGCAAAAACGTGCAATTCCAAAATTCAGTTTGGTACGGTTCTGCTTTCCTGGTGGAGCAGCTCCCTTTTGACTTCAGCTCCTCGAGCAACTTCACTGGTGAAGTTAAGGTTGTTTCAGAAAAACGTTTGGTAAAACAATTTTTTATAGTAGATAGAAGACAGGAAGATGAAAGAAGCAAGATTTTTCAGCTTCGTCCGATGTCTATTCCTTGTGAGACCAGATTTTAAAAGAAATTTTACTAGGTGTTTAAAAAATATTTAGTAAAATAACTTCTCATAATAGATAGCAAAGAGAGAGCTAGAAGAAGCTATTACATTTTATCTCCACCCAGCACCTATCCCTTGTAAGTAGGGACGAAAATGGGATAGATACTTCCTGATATTCGTCTGTCTCGAAAGAGTCAAAACACTATTTAGATAGTACATATATATCTAAATCCAAATATTTATTATCCGACTATATATGAATAGTCAAAATTAGATTTCTGATATATAAACGAGACATATATCAATATTCGAATGCGTATTCTAAGATCCGATAAAAAAAAAGATATAATATGAAATATGGGGCATAATGTAGAAACATCGATATATGTCTATATCTGATCTGGTTTCATCCCTACTTGTAAGATCAAGTTATAAGGAGCTCCACTAGAGAAGTCGTTCTATTTTAACATGTTTGGAACATTGATTTTTAAAATTTACAAGAAATCGATAACTTCATCAAAATTTCATTACCACGAGCCATGCTAGAAAAAAACCTTAAAATTCTCTCGATAATTTTAATTTGATAAACTCTAATTACCATTGCTAATAATAGAAACGGGTCTAATTATGTTTTATAAAAAGTTACGTACCTCCATGATTACATAAATACAAGGCTAGATGAAAAAATCGAAGTTCTAGCTCGCTCGGCTCGTGGTTAACTTGTTATCAAAAGGAGTCCGAGCCAAGATGTTAGCTCGTTAGCTATAACGAGCCAACTCCAGCCAGCTCGTGGGCTGTTCGCGAGCCAAATGCCACAGCTTTAGAGAAAAAAAATTATATTAGTTTTGTATTACTTCACATCTTGCAACTTATGAATGGTTGATATATTAGCTCATATGAATATTTTGTTTGATTTAACTATTTAAGGTAATTAGATATATTATTTTTATATTATTACTATTTTCAAGCTTTAGATAAATGTAAATATGATATTTTGTATCTTTTTTTATATTTGACGTATGAGCTTAACGAGTCAGCTCGAGCTCATAACGAGCCGAGCCGAGCCGAGCTAACTTTCTAGCTTGTTAAAATAATGAGCTCAACCGAACTAACTCGTTATTCTAACGAGTCGAGCCGAGGTTATCTAGACTTACCTAAATACATAAAGTATCGTGGGGGCTCAAATAGATGCATTTTGCCTGGTTTGCCACCAAGGCTTCCATAAAATCCTTGCCTGTGTTTTCCTTTTTTTAAAAAAAAAAAAACTTTGCCTGTGGTGCCTTTTCTTGTTTTTAAGATTTTTTTATTTAATTTAAAACAAACTATTTTTGCGTCGGACTAGTATGGGCCTGTTAGTAGCGGGAGCCTATCTTTTTTGGGCTTCTTCAATGGCAGCATATGGGCTAAAATCCAGAACATAGTTCATGAGCTTGTAACCTCTCGGATCCCAGTAGCACGGCACGGACAGGCAGACAGCTGCAAATCTGTCTCTTCCGGATATACGTACTATACTCACTTGCAGAAACGGCCACACCCAAACAGAAGGGAGCTCACTCAGTCAAGCTTTCTTTCTTTTTTTCCTTTATAAGAAATAGCTCGAGCTATGACGATCACGTTTGTAGTACTAGTAGGTAGTAGCAACTGATTCAGTGTTAATTATAGTACCACAGTTAGAGATCAGCAACCGGTTTTGTTTACATCCCATTCAGATCTTGGCAACGGTCCAGAAACGAAGCAGGCCTTGCTGTCGTCTTCTCCTCGGCAACGTTCACGTTCAGTCCCCGTGTGCTGGTACTGGCAGGCAGAAGTGTTTTATTGCTTCACCGTCCAAAGGACCAGGAGATGGAAGTGGGCGGTGGCATCGCAGTTCGCAGCCAAGGCCGGATCCGAGATGACGATCAATAGGGGCTGGGGTGGCTGGTTTCTCGTGATCCGCGCGCACCAACATACAAGCCTTGTTTAGATACACCCAAAAACCTAAAAACTTTACAAGATTTCCCGTCACATCGAATCTTACGGCACATGTATGAAGTATTAAATATAGATAAAAAGAATAACTAATTACACAGTTTACCTGTAAATTACGAGACGAATATTTTAAACCTAGTTACTCTATAATTAGACAATGTTTGTCAAATAAAAACGAAAATGCTACAGTGTCAAAATTCCAAAACTTTTTGCATCTAAACAAGGCCACAGACACAGTAGTAGTACACACACAGTGACGGGAAACAAGACGCGTCGCCCGGCGGATCCTGCGTTCCTTTGGATGCAGACTGCAGTGAGCGGGGCGGCGCGGTGTGCAACGGCAAGTCGACGCACGGTGTCCGGCTGCATCGTTTTTCGGTGTCCGGCTGCATCATTTTTCGCCAAGGCGCGCCCCCGCCTGCCCGCCAGCTACTCCGTTTCCGACCGTTAATGCCACGCCCGCTACCGCTACAATGCCTCCGTCTCGGTGTGGCAGAGGCAGAGGAACCGAGGAAGCAGCCGCCGCGGCCTGCAGGGCTGCAGGCCTGCAGCTGCAGGGAAACGGTAACATGTGGCAGCCTTGTTGTGCGTGGTCGCGCGCTGGCTCTGGCAGACCGTGACACAGCAACGTTGGTGGGAAGTGGAAACTTTAAAAATTAGGAGGGGCTGGGGCTGTGCTGCAAAATACGAAAACGCAACGGCCAACGGCTCCTTGGTGGGGCGGGCGGTCAACGTCTCTCTCTCGCCGGGTCGCTCACTCGCTCGCTCTTGAAAACCCGCAGCTTTCCCGTGTTCCCACATCTCTCCCCTCTGCCTCTAGGCTCTAGCAGTCTAGCCACTCCACTCTCCTCGCGCACCAGTGCAGTGCGCCACCAAGAAACTGCTCCCACAGCTCCCCATGAGCTCCGACGCCGAATGCGCAGCAGCTCAGGCCGCCGCCCCCGATGCGGCGGGCGGCGGCAGGGCGGAGATCGACACGTCCGCGCCGTTCGAGTCCGTGCGGGAGGCCGTCGACAGGTTCGGCGGCAGCGCCGCCTGGAGCTCCGACCTCGTCAGGCGCATGTTCGCGCCCTCCAAGGTGACCACCCGCCGCCTCCTTTTCTTCTCCCGTTTCCTGCTCCTCCGTCAATCCCTGTCATGGTATACCTAGCTCCGTTTGCTGTAATGTGAGATCCGACAATCCGAGGTTGCTGGCTCTTCCTTCTTTGTCTGGATGGATTTGGGCATTTTGGTCTCGGTGGATGTCGGTACCTGGCTGCTTCACTCTATCCTATAGTGATTGCTGGTGCTTGCTGCCCGTCAATAAGCACATCGTCAATTCCATGTCACTTTTGCCTAGTTGCTTGGTCCCCCGAGTCACTGCCCCCAGCAACCCAGCAACAGATGATGCCTGTTTTTGCTACCATGCATTGCAATCTGCACATTTATGTTGAGAGAGTTTAGCATCGGGTTCCTAATTGGGTGATCACTGTAGCTCCACGAATAAGGTCTTCTCAACCATGGTGCAGCTGCAGCAAGCCGTTTTTATCTCGGCAAGGCTCGAATAGTGTCGATTGACATGTGTGAGTTATTGTGTGGTTTTGCCTTGAACATCTCATTGCGGGATTTGTATCTTTGCCCCAAGCAACATACAGATTTGATGATGTTGTTTCTTACTTTTCCTTCCCACGTTTGCAACCTGCAGAAACATGAACACTCTGAACAAGCTGCAGAGGCCATCAACGCAGAGGAGCAGGCTGCACAGCTAGAAAACGAGCTGGCTGTCAAAGAGAGGGAAACTCTTGATGTGCTCAAGGAACTGGAGGCAACCAAGAAAATCATAGCAGACCTGAAACTCAAGATACAGAAGGAAGCCACTGAAACATCCCCTGAAGAAGCTGCGAAGTCTGATGAAGCTGATCAGGTTTCTGAGGCAGGACCTGAAGAGCAGCAGCCTGAAAACATCAATGTAGATGTGGACATGGAAGGTGCAGAGGAAAATCATTCAGGTTCAGTTTCGGCAGAACTTGAGCAGGCAAAGGCAAGCCTGAACAGAACTACAGGTGATCTGGCTGCAGTGCGGGCTGCAGTTGAGCTACTGCGAAATAGCATAACAAAAGAAAAATTGTTACTTGAAAGAGGCCGAGAAAAGCTCTCCTCTAACACTTCATTGGTTTCTTCTCTGGAGGATGAGCTGGATCAGGCAGCACAAAAGATGGAAACGCTGAAGGATCTGCAGAGGAGACGAAAAGACCCCTCGGACATTTTTATGGAGATCAAGAAAATGACCACTGAGGTGCAGCAGCTCAGGAGCATGGCAAATGATTCAAAATCTGAAGCTATGGTGTTGGCTGCAGAAATTGAGCAGGCAAAGGCCAGCATTAGCACAGCTGAGGTCAGGTGCATTGCAGCCAGAAAGATGGAAGATGCAGCTAGAGCAGCAGAAGCCCTTGCACTTGCCGAGATCAAAGCACTACTGAGCAGTGAAAGTTCTTTCGAAGGTGACACTGCTTCTGACGGAGTAACTCTCTCGATGGAGGAGTATTTCACACTGTGTTCCAAAGCTCTTGAAGCTGATGAAAACTCCAGGAAGAAAGCAGAAGACGCCATGCTGCAGGTAGATGTAGCTAACAATTCAGAGTCTGAGTCGGTTAAGAGGCTCGAGGATGCCAAAGTAGAGGTTGAGGAATGCAAGAAGGCACTACAAGAGGCCCTAAAGAGGGTAGAGGCTGCAAACCATGGGAAACTTGCGGTGGAAGAGATTCTTCGTAGATGGAAATCTGAGAGTGGACACAAAAAGCGATATCTTGGTGGCTCCCCAAAATTCAAAAATGTAGCTCACCGTCGCGAATATTCGCACACCACAGATATGATTTCTGATGTTTCAAATAGATCACACAAACCAACATTATCAATAGGGCAGATACTGAGTATGAAGTTAATGGGACCTGATGGGTATGACAAAAGTGTTTGGGATGACAAAGCAAGCGAGATACCAGATATCTCACTTGGTCAGATTCTAAACAGGAGTGGTGTTTTGTGCAGAGAAGATATGGCTACTCGCAAAAGAATTTCAGGAAAGAGGAAGAAGTTTGCATTGACTGGCCTTTCTGTTCTCTTGGCGAAGCAATCAAAGAACAAGAAGAAGAGAGAATCCTTTTAAACTGATATAAGTTGCCCCAAAAATATCAGTGTTGCACTTTATAGTATTGTAATATGTAGATGTAGTTCAACCTTGTCATTAGTACTAGTTAACTATATCAGATGTTTTATATGAGGAATGAGGTTGTTTTATATGAGGAATGAGGTAGTACATTTAGTTCATCATGTTAAAGTACCGGTAGCAATTTTTGCTGCTAATTAGAGTAGTGACTAGCAGTTCTCTGCTATGTATGCTATTGAGATCTACGTAATTGGATCCAAGTTTTACCTTTCTGCGTTGAGGTACCTATATGGTCTAAAATATTACCTTTTTCTGTGCAACATATCTAACGCACAAGCACCATTTCGTTGGCCAAAAATGCACAAGCACCGTTATCCTTGGCAACTCGGTTCGAGTTAACAACTCAAACACAATTGCTCAGATTTACGGCTAACTATTTCCTCGCAGGTGTTCATAGGAACACACGTGTGCGTGCGTGTGAGAGAGAAAACATCTATGTTTATATACAAATATAAAATGACAAAAGTGCTAACTTAGTGTGTCAAACAATACTTGCGCAGTTGCACGCTAGATGTGAGCTGGCCCAGCCCAGCCTACACCATTTACCGGACACGAAGGCCTTGTTTAGTTCACCCAAAAACAAAAAACTTTTTAAAATTTCTCGTCACATCGAAGCATTAAATATATATGAATATAAAAACTAATTACATAGTTTATCTGTAAATCGCGAGACGAATCTTTTAAGCCTAGTTACTCCATGATTAGACAATATTTGTAAAAAGACGAAAGTGCTACGGTGTTAAAATGTAATAAATTTTTGGATCTAAACAAGTCCTTAATAAAACAGATATATTTATTTTAATTATTTTTCATAGTAAAAAATAGCAAGTGGCCTGACGTAGGGCATGTGTATGATTTTTCAACCCGAAAAGAATTACACACTCTTTTCAAGGAGTCAAACAATTTAAACTTTGATTAAATTATAAAAAATACTAACATACATGATATAAAATAAGTACCGTTAGATTAATTATACACTATGTTTTCCTAAACTTATTTGGACCATAAATGTTAATACTATTTGCTATAAGCTTGGTCAAACATGAGCTAGTTTGACTGACATGATTCTCATAATTGCGTTCTTTTGTGGATGGAGTACCTATGTAGGGCAACAAAACATGATTATGTTGTGTTGTACTCCTTCCATTTCAAATTATAAGTCGTTTGTCTTTTTTTTTTGATATATCAATTTTTGTATGGATCTAGCAAAACGAATGAATCAAAAAGTCAAAACAATTTATAATTTCGAATTGGTGAAGTATAAGGTATTGCAGGTAATTAATGAGCACCGGAAAATTTTCGCATAGATAGAACGTTTCAAATCGATATGCACCAAACGTCGATATGTCCGAGTGGTTAAGGAGACAGACTTGAAATCTGTTGGGCTTCGCCCGCGCAGGTTCGAACCCTGCTGTCGACGTTTTAGGTTTTCGCCTGGCTGTTTTTTTTTTCTAACACAAAAAACTGTATATGTATATGCAGTGTGGGTGTGACACTTTATTACGGAGGAGGTTAAAAAAACAAATGGACTTTATGAATATGCGCTGTGTTTATTAGGGTGAATATGTGTGCATGTTTGTGAGCATGTGTGTTTGTATTGTGATTCACAAACTCCATTTCAACAGCGATAAAACCCACTAGTACTTATAGCCCAATCGTACATCAAGTGGGTCAGCACAGACAAGAAGTAATTAACATGGTAGACTATTATTTTTGTCAATAGCTGTTGTAGAGATCCAACATATTCAACCATGTACTCCCTCCGTATCAGAAATAAACGACGTCCTGGTCTCTACCTTCGTTTGCGTTAAAAACGTCGTTTTGGAGCCGCAACCACAATGTGGACGTCCTTGCCCTTGCCTCTTCGTTTGGCACGCCGTGCATTTATGCATACCAACGCTCCGCATTGCACCTGCATG
>Ga0182004_10000340_pt1 | contig 26648 bp, 17 predicted proteins | sample Sormic07211540_1_FD_120479 | JGI IMG/M metagenome (GOLD analysis project Ga0182004, IMG submission 120479) | Endophyte microbial communities from Sorghum bicolor roots, Mead, Nebraska, USA - 072115-40_1 MetaG | ecosystem: Host-associated > Plants > Roots > Unclassified | place: USA: Nebraska...
ACCTCACTTGTGGGTAGGTTCTTGTGGTGTCCTAGTGAGGACGAGGTTCGTGCTACACCTCTTAGCCACCGAACCACCAAGTGTTGATCGACACAACGGGGACATAGCGTGCTGGCAAGCACGTGAACCTTGGGAGAAAATTGTTTGTCTCCATTGTGTTTGTTCTTTGGATTTCTCCCGGTGATTGGACGTCATATTATTGATTGGTTCATCCCCTCTACACGGTGGTATAAATATCTCATCCTATCTTTACTTACCGCAAACTAGTGTAATTAGTTTAGTTGCTTACTTTGCTTTGTGTAGCATAGTTCACTAGTGTAACTTGTAGAAACTTAGTTCTTGTGTGCATAGTAATTGTAGCAACTAGAATTGTTGGATAGGTGGCTTGCAAACACCCCTTTAGAGCTAGAGCAAAAAGCTTCGCTTTGTTTTTTTACTAACCTCTTGCTCTAGTGAGTTTGTAGAATTTTTAAATAGACTATTCACCCCCTCTAGCCATATTATGACCTTTCAACTTCATAGTATGCTTTTTTTAAGAATGCATATAACAATTCGATAATAATGATTGTAGTTCTGCATAGGGGCAATTGATGATATTCATGTCCACTAGAAACTTGCTATCATGGCTAGAAAGCACTAGACCACCCAAAATGTTTTGGCAGCAGTAGACTTTGATCTCAGATTCACCTATGTCCTTGCTGGGTGGGAAGGCTCTGCTCATGATGCCTTAATCCTTGCGGATGCCCTTTAGCGAGAATATAGATTAAAAGTTCAAGAAGGTACCTTTGATCAGCCATAGCTTTCATGCATGTCTAACAAATCTATTATGACCCTAAATGATGCATGTTCAATTTCTAATTGATAGGAAAAAATTAGTGGATGCTGGGTATGCTATGAGACCTTGTTTCTTACCCCATATAGAGGAACAAGGTACAATCTCCGAGAGTATGGAACTAGGAGGCCAGGCAATGCTAGAGAGCTTTTCAACCTTAGGCATTCTGCTCTAACGCTGACATTTGAGCGGGCATTTGATGCACTGAAGAATAGGTTCAAGATTTTGTATAACAAGTCGTTCCATTCATATCATATTATTGTTCTATTGCTTTTGTGTCTTATTAGTCTATGTCTTGCTTCATAGGCCCACCCTAAAGATGCAGAGTTTCTGAACAGGCTCATAGTTAACTACTATGAGATGTAAGTGATCTTTGGAAGTGGAATTGCTACACGTAAATATGCAATGGGGTCAGCTGAAGCATTGCGAAGGTTAGGAGAAGCAAGCTCGAGTGGATGTCAAAGCCTATGAGAGAGGTGAAGAGCAAATGGAGAGACTGGAGTTGACAAAGTGCAGGTTCCTACCTGCCAAAAAAGTTGTTTGCACATATTCTTGTTTCCCAATAGCAGGTTCCTACGTGCCAAAAAAAGTTGCTAGCAACATAGTTAACAATTATATCTGCTAAGATCATAGGACACCAATTGCAATAAGATCTGTTCGTCAACATGACACCTATAAGCTTTGTACCATGTGTTTTAGTTGTACCTGCGTGGTGCACCTGTCATACAGTCCACATCTCTTGTTTGAATCTTTGTTCATTTCTTACTCTTCAAATAAACACAAAGTAATGAGTAATGTTTGAAATGGTTTATCTAAAATATGGGTGGAATTATGCAAGAGACATAATCTTGCACCCTTTTATTAGTATGTGGGAAAGGAGATTGGTCCTTATGTAGAAGAGATGTAACAAACCAAATAGCTTTCACAAAATTGCACATTGTGCAGTTTTTACTTGTATGGATGGAGTATGGAGATGCCCTTGTTTCTAATATTAGGACTTGCCTTATTAGCAATCCTCAAGTGAAAGTTAACTCTTGGCAAAAAAAAAAAAGTCTTGTGCTTCCATATGTTGTACGAAATTTGAGTGCTGATCTATGGAGATAATCTCTTAGGCCTTGTTTAGTTCCAATTTTTTTATTTTGGGTACTGTAGTACTTTCGTTTTTATTTGGCAATTATTGTCCAATCATGGACTAACTACGCTCAAAAGGTTCATCTCGCGATTTACAGGCAAACTGTGCAATAAGTTTTTATTTTCGTCTATATTTAATGCTCCATGCATGTGCCGCAAGATTCGATGTGACGAAAAATCTTGAAAAGTTTTTGGTCTTTGAGGTAAACTAAACAAGGCCTCACTTCCATGTGTTAAAATGATTGTGGGTTGCTTCCATAAAGAATAATATTTATAAGCTTCTTTGGTGGGCATTGTTGTGATATCCAAAATTTTTATTTTTTCTAGATTCCTCGTCACATCAAATCTTACGGCACATACATTAAAACATTAAATGTAGATAAAAAATAACTAATTACACAATTTGTCTATAATTTGCAAGACGAATTTTTTGAGCTTAGTTAGTCCATAATTGGTCAATATTTGTTAAATGCAAACGGAAATGCTACTATGTTTATTTTGCAAAAACTTTTGCAACTTTAAACAAGGCCTAAAAGGTGAACACATATTGGACTGTAGCACTGCACTACTGCTAGTAGCAAACCGCGGAGTACTACCTGCTGAGCTGAAAATGCTCCGACGATGGAAGATGGACTGTAGTATGCGATCGTGGCAATAGCTGTTGTTGCGCACACGTGCCGAGACTTTCGTGAAAATGCTCACAAACTGTGCAGGAGACCTTTGGGTTTCCCTCTCGAGAGATTCGAAACCGCTGCAACCGCGGTCGCGCCGCGCGCCCGAACCGGCAGCCGGCCTGCCGCCTGCACGCCACGCGAATGTGGTCGGGCCAGCCGGGGTACTGGTCCCCCGTGGCAGACCGGCAGATCGCCGGCAAGGCACGGTCCGGTCCATCTCGCGTTGCTCGTGTTGGTTGACGAATATGCAAGTGAAAAAAAAAAGCTCACGAAGTTCTTGTGATTAGCTTTATTGAAGTCTTAAAAGCAGAGAGGTTTATCATTAGGTTTGCTTTCACATACAGTGCAGGCTAACTCACGATGAAAAATAATATTTACTGTTTTATCACGACTGAAAAATATTTTTAAATGACTGACAGATTTGATAGATAAACTCAAACAAACAGGCTGAAGTTCGGATACAATCTAAGTCAAAATGATATTTTCCTATCCAGATTTGGTAGATAAACTCAAACAAACATACTAAAATCCAGATGTCAGAATGATATTTTCCTATCGTGTATCTTAGGCACTGTTGGGAGGAGAGGAACAAAAAAAGAAATGTATAAAATCAGAAAAGAATAGAAATGAGATTGGAAAATAGAAGAATAGAAAATAGAGAAAAAAGACGAAAAGTGGTGTTTAAAACGCAGGAATCTATGAGATATATATATAGGAATAAAAAATATAGAAGTGATTGACTAATATTATTATTTCTAATATTAGTTTTTTTTATAAATGAGCCTTTTATTAAATTCTCATTACATCAAAATGATACAAAGCCTTAAATATGTACTTTCGGTCTCTATCTAACAAAGAGGCACATAGCCACAAACATAAAAGGCGATCGGCACATTCTATTGTCCTTCACTCCATCGCGTATGTCGTTGATTATGGTGTTGTTATAAGCGTTGCGTACTCTTTGTAACCTTTTTTTAGTTATAATTTATAATACCACTCAATATATTAAGATCGGGAATCCCCAGATCTCTTAGGCATAAGTCATAGTTTTTCCCAATTACTTATCGAAATCTCTCAACCGCAAGTTATAGTTCGTTTTATCGAACACATCAACACATAAAATGTTTAACGGTGCCCCTAAATCACAACTTACCAAGTTAAGATTGTGCTTGAAATTCTCCAACTGTTGAACTATTAGAGCTCTTGTGAAACCATCTACCACTTGATCTCCTAAAGCACAAAGTTATTTCCCAATAATTCTCTCTCTCTTCCTCCCTCTCTCTCTCTCTCTAATAAAATGGTAGTCTCTCTGATAAAATGGATTGGATGACAAAGACTTTGCACTAATAGCATCACACCATATTTGAACCGGCGAAGGGCTATGAACTTGTAATTCATATACCAATGTTTGTACCCGTACATAATTTCTTCAATAGCATGGCTATAGCTTTATACTATGCTTCAGTCGTCTTGGATAAAATAGCCTGCTTTTGAGTTGTCTAAGAAATAATATTAGTTTACTTGATTGATCTTATGTTTCTATTTCTAATTTTATCAAATTGAATTGGACGGGGTTAGGTGCACACAACAAGGTTTTTGTGAAACAAAAAATATTTTGGTTCACTTTGTTTGATGTTGTTGTGTTTTTTGTTTCTAATTTTGTCAATACTATACTACATATTTGTAAAAATACCAAAATTCACATTCAGACTAGAAAAAATCTATGGGATTTAATTTTGTGCTTAGTTTGGAGACATAGTGGATGGGACGGTCCCACCACAATTTTTAGGGGTGAGATGATCTTGTTTCATGTTTAGTTGAGATGGATTTAATGTTGATATTTCGTGTTTCGCTTGGCAGAAAAGTCATGGCTGAAAGTACTGTTCTTTAATTTGTTATGAGATAAAAACATTGTTCAATGTGTGGCAGATTCAGTAGATAATCTCAAGCGAACAGGGTCGTCTGACTCGTGGAACCCACCTATTAGCTTCTTTCTTCTTTCCTTTCTTCTACATTTCCTCGTTGTTTCTTCTTCCTCCCATTTGCTTGCGCCTGCACTCTACATGGAGGGTTGTACCAGCACTCAGTGCCTCCTACAATTGGCACTCACCCCTTTGTTCATGCTGCGATACTCTTAGCTTCTTCGCTCCTCCACCCTCACCTCTGTGGCTAGGGCTTGCCCCCTCCACCCTCTCGCCTTCACGAGCAAAGCCTGTCACTCCATCCTCCTATCTGCATCGACAGCCGACACCTGCACCTCCACTCTCACATCAGTTCATGTGGTTACACGCCTGCTCCATCGCAGCGCGCACGATAGATGGGAACAAAGGTGAACCCGTTCACTTGTTTCGAAGGGACGAGGTCGTCTCGAATCATCAAGCAACATTCTCCTCCAAGATTGACTCTATTTGCTTGCAAAAGTCGGATCTACCCATCTTGTTCATCGTCATCCCTTAAGTCAAACACATGAAATATGTTTCGATCACAATAACAATTTTTCTAAAATGAAACGGTCCCTTTATGTTTGTTATTAGACTAATCTTTGGAAATAATTTATCAAGTAAAACTCCTTATCTCCTCGCCAAAAAAGAGAGAGGCAGAATAAAACTCCTTATCTTCATAAGGTCCCTGGAGGCAGTTTTCTTGTGATATGGTAAAGATCAAGGTACCCAGGTGCAAAAACTTGCCGGACATTTGAATTTCACATGGCCGTTGGAGCTGGAGCTCCCTCTCGTCTGGGCCCGGGCCCCCACGAGCTTTACCAATTCAAAATCGCGGGTCGCAACCGCAACGACACAAAGCCAAAAGCATCATCCCCTGACTGTCCGCGTTTAAAAGGCCACCGCTTTCCCCAAATCGAGGTTGCCTGCCGTCACTCACCTCGGCTCAGCTCAGCCCAGCCCAGCTGCTCCCCCACGACCCCCATGGTTGAGGTGATGATGGTGCCCAGCTCCAACGGCTGCGGCGAGGGTGGTGGCGGTGCGGGAAGCGAGGGGAAGGGGGAGGACGGGCAGCAGGGGCAGCAGCAGCAGCAGCAGCAGGGGCAGCAGGGACAGGGGCAGGTGCTGGCGCTGGTGCTGGCCGCGCTCCGCAAGTCGGTGGTGCTGCCGTGCCAGATGGCGGACGCCGACGACCCAGCGGGGGCGGCCTGGGGGATGGAGATCGGCTGGCCCACCGACGTCCGCCACGTCGCGCACGTCACCTTCGACCGCCTCCACGGATTCCTCGGCCTCCCCGTCGAGTTCGAGCTCGAGATCCCCGGCCAGGTCCCCAGCGCCAGGTCGGTTCGGGTCTGGGAACCCCAGCTCTGCTCTCTCTAGTCTCTACTCCTGTGCCCTGTCCCCAGCTGATGCTGATGCCTGGAGGCTCTGTCCCGAGCCCGATTATTGATGTTCTATTTTTGAATTCGTGCAGCGCCAGCGTGTTCGGGGTATCGCCGGAGTCGATGCAGTGCGGCTACGATGACAAGGGGAACTCGGTGCCCAAGATCCTTCTGCTCATGCAAGAGAGGCTGTACGCGCAGGATGGGCTCAGGGTAGGAATATTTCGGTTGTTGAAGCCATTCAGTTTGGGGATTTGGAAGTTCCGACTTCCGAGAGCAGTCGAATTCAACCATTTAAATTACTTTTGCAATTTCAGGCAGAGGGGATCTTCCGGATCACCCCGGAGAACAGCCAGGAGGAGCATGTTAGGGAGCAGCTCAACAGCGGCATCGTGCCTGACGACATCGACGTGCACTGCCTTGCTAGTTTGATCAAGGTATTTGGCAATGCCATGTTAGTGTGGCTGAGCAATTACGTAGCTGAGAACTGATGCACTAGCTAAATTCTATCAATTATTTGAATTAGCATGTAAATCAAACAATTAATGGTCACCAGTAGAGATTTACCCTAGGAATTAGCAATCACTTGTGCCTTACTACTCTCATACTTCTCTTAAAAAGGAACACTGAACAAAAGCTGACTGATAATGCTTAGTGGTCTAGGATCAAGTAGCAAATAGTATTAATCTCAAAGAATGATCATTCAAGCATTTTTCTAGTTCAAGAAGTTAGCTACTTTCACTCGTGGCTTTTCAGCCACGAACATGAGTCATTGACACAATATAGGCCATACTTCTTCAGTCCTGTTAGTCTTCAATTAGAAAGAGCCAAACTGAATTCGTTAGGTGTTAGTACTGAAATTTGTCTCCTGAAATGATATTGTATTACAAATGCACGCTACTTTTAAAATATTTGATCAAAGATTTCAAATACTGTATGAGCTGCTGTTGATTTTTTGTTTCATTGAAAAATATTTATTCTAAAAGCTTTCAGAACTTCACTTAGCATGTTGTGATTAAGTGGTAGACCACGCCCCCAATTGAAATTGGATACATGTTGTTGAGTGTATCAAGATTCATATGGCACATGAGATCCTCTACATATTGTGAGCTCCACTAATGGAGTGTAGTAGTGCAGATTGCATGTTAGGTATGAACTGAGATGCTATAACCCTTAAGTTAACTGTTAACCTTTGATTGTTCAGAATTTCAGAAGATGAAGTTTGGGTTCTTCAGAGATAATTTATGCTTGTTATCGGAATAGAAATGGATTTGATGTGTCATTCTTGGCAGTTTAGTTCAACCGTGTACATCAAGATTCACGGTCCAAAGAACTTTTGTTTGCATATTTTTTTCCTCTTTTTTTTCCATTGCAACTGCCTTTTTTTAAAACAAAAAATAATAAACAATACATGTCTCTATGGTAGTAATTTTAATACATTTGATTGTGTCATTAGAACATGGCACTGTAGTAAATGCTGAACCATGAATAGAGCAATGTCATTGAATCTCCTTTAGGGCACTCACAATGCAAGACTCTATCTTTTTTGTTTTATTTAGACTCTAAGTCCACATTGTTCGAGGTAATAAATAACTTTAGATTCTATGATATAGTCTGATCTTTTACATTATGCAATGTCCATATGAATCAGGCATGGTTCAGAGAACTCCCTGAGGGTGTGCTTGACAGGCTCTCGCCTGAGCAAGTCCTTCACTGCAACACAGAGGAGCAATGCATTGAGCTCGTAAAGCTTCTTCCAGCAACCCAGGCTGCACTTCTTCATTGGGTCGTTGAGCTCATGGCTGATGTTGTTGAGGAAGAGGAGTCAAATAAGATGAATGCAAGAAATGTTGCCATGGTTTTTGCACCGAATATGACACAGGTATTTCCTTCTTGTCAAGTCCTCTAACACATGAACCTTGTTTGCTGACATGACACATGTGCTAAGTGCTAACAAGAAAACTGAATTGTACCTCCTATCAGATGTCCGATCCTCTGACAGCTCTGATGCATGCTGTTCAAGTCATGAACTTGCTCAAAACCTTGATTCTCAAAACACTTCGGGAACGCGAGGATGATGATGCAGGAGCCTATTCGTCATTTTCATCTTCGTCGTCTTTATCTGATGAACTTGATGAGGAGGATGGCCATGACCAACAGGATGGTGAAAATGACAGTGGCAGTGAGAACTATAATTGCAGTGCTAACGAAAGACCAAAAGATATTGACAAGGCTACTGCGCTAAGAGTAGACAATGAGCAGCTAATTGGTGTGTCCAGGAGGCACACATCAACTGATTGTCATTTGCCTTACGTTAGATTCAGTAATGACAATGAAGACGTACTATCACTGGATGATATTGAGGAATGCTTCTTAAGAAGACTAGAATGGAAATCAGTGAGGGGAAGTGTTGATGAAGGCGACAGCAGAAACTCTCCTCCCTCAGAGAAAGAGGCGGAGTGGCTTAGCTCCTCTGAGAACACAATTGGCGAAGAAAGAGGCAGAACAAGCAATGCCACTGATGCAAGTATCAATGAGCTGACGCAAACAGAAATCAGAATTGAAATGGCGAGTGCAGAGGTAAGAAATGCTGCAAAAGGGGAGCTCATTCTTTGCTCGTAAGCAAATCCTCACAACGGCGCAGATTTCAGTTTGGTTATCATCTTTGTAAGGGTATGTGAAGTTGTGTAAGCCAATCATTCTTGGCATTCCTTCAGTTCTTGTAAAATTCTTTGCACGCTCTACTGCATTAGCTGCGTAGTTGAGTAATTGTGTTGTTTAATCGAAGCTGAAACAACCAGTTTCTAGCTAGTTGGACCTCTGTAATCAGCTGAACTCTTGCAACTGGAAGCATGTGAAACTAGATTTGCTCGTATAATGTGTTTCTTGAGTCTGACCATATACATCTCTTTTTTCTGATGACCTTTTTTTTTTCTGAAACGTCTTTCTTTCTGATGTTTTTGTTGAAACTTAAATTGGCACAGCTAGATTTGCACTTAAAACCAGAACCAAATTATTCTTCAGTCCCTGCACATTATGAATGAGCGGTGGAAATATCAACAGTTCATGATTGCATATGGACGATGCAACATTTTGTTTTTCTACCGGAAACCATGGGGCAAAACCGCAAAAGCCTCAGTGAAATTGTTTTTTATAAATAGAAAAGAGTTTACAGCTACTCTGCTGACAAGCAATGAACAGGTCATTTATTCCCTCGATAAACAAACAGCAAATCCACATGGAGCCCAGAATGATGAAAGATGCCGCGTCACGACTCACAACGCCGCAGGACACGGCACTTATTCCTCTCACCCACCGTCCAAAAACGAATCTAATCCACCCAAGGAAATACTCGTAATATATAGTATTTGGGAAATAAAATGGTTCCATACTTTCAGTTCATCGCCGATCTCTCAGCAGAGTCCACAGAAATCGCAAGGATGGCATGGCAGATGCTTACGGTTTTTTTTTTCCCTAAAAAAACTAGTAGATGCTTGTGATTTTATTTTATTTATTTATTTTGAAAGAAACAGCAGGGAAGATCCCTACTTCTTTTTTTTTTTGCTTTTTATATTAATATGTACAGAAAAAAAATCAGAATCTGAGAATGTATGAAACTGGTCTCACGGAGCTGGACTAGATGACGATACTGTGTCAAATGCAATGGCTCCGATCAAGAGACCAGCAGCACCAAATCAATGAGGAAGTAGTAACAAACACGCGACGCAACGTGGGTATCACTATCGTCTGATCCAGCCTGCAAGAACTAGTATTAAATTAAACAAAGAAAATGGGGTAGTGCCGTACATGTTTAGCGAGTAGTAGAAAACTACGGGGGAGATTCGATCATTCAAAACAAGGACAGATGATGTTCTTCCTCCTTCCATGGTGGTGGTGGTGGTGGTGTGCTGGGGGCGGAGCACTCCATTCCTGCAAGCAATGCAGGTGAGGTGGAAGAGAAGAGAGAGAAGGGAGCCAGGAGTGGCACTCGAGACCTGATGATCATTCCATTTCATGGCAGACCAAGACCAGGCTGCAAGCAGCAAAGGAAATTCTGAATCTGTTTTACGGAGGAGGTAACAATCAAATCAAATCAAATCAAATCCAAAGAAGAGGACATGCGCCGAGAACAAACCAATCAAGCAATGCTGCAAAGAACAAGAGTATACTCCTCCTATGTCTGATTTGATAAGCACTGTATTAAGCAGGCATAGCTCATACGGGCAGGGCAGGAAATCCATCTCCCTCCCCTTAAACTTTACAACAAATTGTCAAATTCCATAGCTCTAGTACTTGTAAACGGGCACGGCAGCAGCAGCGGCGGCGGATCCGGCGCGTGAGCGTCAGCCGCGGCAGCGGGTGATGCGGGAGCAGCCGCGGTGGTAGGGGTTGGCCTGCGCGCCGGGGCGGCAGTTGTAGTAGCTGGCGCCGCGGCGGGAGCAGGGCACGTTGCCCCGCTGCAGCGCGCGGTAGCTGATGTACCCGCCGCCGTAGAGCGCGCGGCGGTGGGAGTCGGCGGACGCCCCCGCCAGGTCCAGGTCCAGGGGCTCCGGATCCTCGGCCAGGCACTCGCCCACCGTGCCGCCGCGGCACTCCTCCCTCCGGCCCGCGGAGGAGAGGAAGCTGCCCAGGTCCAGGTCCAGGTCCAGGTGGCTCCCGCCGGCGGCCGACGCGGACGCCGCCGTCACGGCCAGGAGGAGGAGGAGGGCCAGCGCGAGCTTAGCCATGGCGACGAATGCAGGCGCGGGCGGCGGTGTGGAAGTGGAAAGCGCGTTGGGGAGCGGGGGAGAGGAGGGAGGGGGAGGCGGAGAGCCCGTGAGCTGTCTTGGCGTGTTGTGGTGATGCGATGCGAGCCCTGCCTGCCCTTGTTGTTGTTGTTGTGCTCGTGAAAGGAAGGAGAGGGGGGAGGCGCAGCCGCGCAGGCGCAGAGAGAGAGAGAGAGAGAGAGAGAGAGATAAAAGGAAGGACGGAGAAGCGTGTCGACTCTGGACGCGCCGAGGGGAGGGAGCGGACGGACGCGGTGTGCGGCAGGCGGCGGCGGCACAACTGGGCACAGCTCATCGCCAAGTGCCAGACTGCTAGTCAAAGGAGGGTGGCGGGTGATGAGTAATTGCAGTGCTAACGAGAGACGTGCACAATGAACAACTAATCGGTGTGGTCCAGGAGGTCAGAGGTCACACAACCACCAACGGTCATCTGCCTTGCGTTAGATACAGTAACGACGACGGTCCCTCCGTTTCTAGATAACCGTCCTTCTCGTTTCTTCAAAAATAACTTTAATAACTAATTATATATAAAATAGTATTAATATTTATAATACATAATTAATAGTATTTTCTTTTGACAAAGACATAATTAATAGTATTAGATTGATGATAAAATTTGCTGTTGGATATACCAAATGATGACTCTTTGCTAGTGAATACCTATTTTTGAACGATTTTGTTCTTGATAATTGGTTGGTAAACACTATGCCTAACAAAATACTTTTATAAAAATAGATATAAAATCATATAAGTGCCCTAAAATTATACCATAAAATCTTCTAGACTCTGCATGGTAAGAACAACATGGTAAAATATTGTTTTGCACTGAAAATGACTATTTTGTCTATCTTCATAAATAAACAAAGTTAATCATGGTTAATTTGTTCATGTATTTGTAGGGCACTAAAAATCTTGAAATAATTATAGATTGCGTACATCACCAAATCATGACTATGCTAAAAATATCAGCTCAAAATAATAAAGTTTCATGTATCATTAAAGCTTGACAAGAGATAAATCAGTAATTCAGTTATGCTAAATATATCATTATGAATTTTATTATTTTGAGCTGCTATTTTTAGCATAGTCATGATTTGGTGATGTACATATTATATGATTTTTGTAAGATTTTTAGTGTCCTATAGATGAACAAAATAACCATGGTTAACTTTGTTTATTTATGAAGATAGACAAAATAATCATTTTCAGTGTAAAACAATATTTATTGTATGATTCTCATCATATAGAGTCTAGATGATTTTATAGTATAATTTTGGGACACTTATATGATTTTATATCTATTTTATAAAAGTTAGGCACGGTGTCCACTAACCAATTTGTCAAGAACTAGAGTGTCTTTCAGAAATCCCTCGAAAATATGTATCCATCAGCAAAGAGCCATCACTTTTTTTTTTTGCGAAGACAAAGAGCCATCACTTGACATGTCCAATAGCAAATTTTACCTAGATTGATTGTTGAATCTATTTTTATAATAAATTTAGTTGGAGATACAAATGTTACACATAATTCTATAAATCTAATCAAACTTATAGCATGAAAAATATTATTATTTAGGGACTGAAAGGAGTATCGAGGGATGCTTCTTCACCAGGCCTGAGTGGAAATCGGTACGGGTAAGTGTGGATGAAGACGACACTAGAAATTCTCCTACCTCGGAGAAAGAGGCAGAGCCAGCAATGCCACACTGATGTAGTGAAGTTGGTATATCAATAAGCTGAAGCAAACGGGATTACAGAATTGATGAAAGATGAGTGCAGAGGTAGGAAGTTGCTGTGAACTCTAGCTAGATAGCAATTTAGGGTGTGTTTTGTTGGTCTGTGATTTTTGGAAAAGCTACTGTGAGCTTTGAGCTTTTGAAAAGCTGCTGTGGGATGTGGGCTTTGAGAAACCCAAAAGTCATTTCGTTGGTCACTCGTGGCTTTTAGAAAAAAAAACTGAACGGATCCCACTACGAGAAAAGCTGCTTTTGGGCAAAAGCACTTGTGGCTTTTGGGTCCTTTGGTTGGCTTTTGGCTTTTACAAAAGCAAAAGCAGGTTCAAAAGCCCAACCAAAGGGACCCTCAGAATATATCCGTTTGAGTTTTGTTTTTCTTTTACAATAAATCAATAAATAGTACTTTATCATGGCTTGTCATCTGAACAGACAGGTGAATCAGCAAGAACGCAGGGAAAGGGTAAGAACACGGCAGGTTCGTTCCTGTAGGAGGGGGAAGCAGTTCACCCGTCACGCCCTCTTCTTCCCTTGCCCACTCCACCTTGTAAATTGCTGGTCGATACACATCCACAACTGCCACGCACTTGGGCCAAGCCCACTACCAGTTCCTAACAGGCTAACACAAGTGTTGCAAAAGGGGAGCTGATTATTAAGTCACAGAAAAAAAAAGAGGAGGGAGCTGATTCTTTAGGGGTGTTTGTGACTACTCCGTTCTAGTTTTTCTAGCTCTGCTCCAGCTCCACGTTGCTAAACATGTCTAGCTCTACGAACTCCGCTCGGCAAAAAAAGTGGAGCTAGAGGCCAACTTTATGTTTTTTCTGTCCAGTTTTTCGAGTTTGGTACTCCCACATGGAGTTGTGAGATAATTACCCACCCTGTCACTCATTAATCACGGATTAATTCTTGTAAATGCTTCCCCTCCCGACGTTGCGATCTTATTTCTTCCTGTGCGCGCCGCCCCTCGTCTCTTCACCTGCGTGCCACCTCTATTAATTATTTATATTTTAATTATGACCTTTGTTAATGCTACGTCATTTGATTTCTATTTTGATCAGAAAATATCAAGAGCAATTTTGATTAGGGGCACAATAGACCATTTGCATGGAAACAACCCATTTCTAGAGCTGGAGCAGAGCTACGTGCCAAACAGTACCTCCTGCTCCACAAACTCCATGGATGGAGCTGCTCTATGGTGGAGTTTATGGAACAGAGCTGCAAAAACTGGAGTGGAGCAGTCCCAAACACCTCCTTACTCGTAAGCAACCCTCACACACCCTCACAACGGTGCAGAATTCAGTTTAGTTATTACTATTTATAAGGTTCCGAAAACTTTTTGGTTTTCGGGACTGTAGCACTTTCATTTTTATTTGACAAATATTGTCCAATCATGAAGTAACTAGGTTTAAAACATTTATCTCACGATTTACACGTAAAGTGTGTAATTAGTTTTTAATTTTATCTATATTTAGTGCTTAATGCATGTGCCGCAAGATTTGATGCGACAGGGAATCTTGAAAACTTTAGTTCCAAAAAAATTTGGAAAATCGACACTGTAGCACTTTCGTTTGTATTTGACAAATATTGTCCAATCATGGACTAACTAGGCTCAAAAGATTCGTCTCGTCAATTCCGACCAAATTGTACAATTAGTTTTTATTTTCGTTTATATTTAATACTCTATGCATTCGATGTGACGAGGAATATGAAAAATTTTGTAAAATTTTTTGGGAACTAAACAAGGCCTGGGTATGTGAAGTGAAGTTGCAAGGCAATCGTTCTTGGCAGTCCTTGGCTCCTTGTAAACGTTCTTTGCACGCTCTACTGCATGAGCTGTTCAGTTGAGTAGTCGTGTTGTTTAACTGCAGTTGAAAACAGCCAGTTTCTAGCTAGTTGGACCTTGGTAAAATTATTCCAGTGACCTTTGACAAAAAGGTTTCAAACCAATCAACTGTACTCTGTGCAACTGAAGCATATCAAACTAGATTTGCACACGTATAATGTGCCTCTTGAGTCTTGACTCTCGTTTTTTCTGATGCATTCACCGAAATTTAAAAACTGACACAACTAGATTTGCACTCAAAACCACAACCAAATTATTCAACAGTCCTGCACACGAGGAATGAGCGATGCAAATATCAACAATTTATGGTTACATATGGACGATGCAAAAACACATGTTTTTTTATCTTAAACTATGGAGCAAAAGCCTCGGTGAAATCGATTTTACAAATAGAGCATCTCCAACGGTTTTGCATTTCAGTAATTTGCCAAAAAGTTCTAAAAGAGGTATCCAACGGTTTTGCATTTGGAGTTTGCAATTTGGGCAACTTGGCAAATGAGGGAGCAAACTTGGCAAAAATGCCAAGCTGTGGACGACTTTGCAAATCTGATTGCGCGAGCAAAGTCACGCGCGAGGAAAGCACGCGCGTCTGGAGACCTTCTATTTTTATCCTTTGCCAAGTCTAAATGCCAATTCTCTTGGAGATGGCCTATTTTTATCCTTTGTATTTTGTTATGGGAGTTTGCAAATAGCAACAAATGCCAAGTCAATTTGCTAAAGCCTTTGAAGATGCTAAGATAGATTATGTACAGATGTCTAAAAGGAAACTACAATGTATACAAAAGCCAATATTATAAAATTAAAGGTCAAGCCACCCATAGATATGAGAACGAGATTCTTAGGTAGATTCATCATCATTGGACTATTATAAAACACTGTACGTGGGGTACACCTTTCGCAAGTATTATACCTGTCTCCAAATAAATCGACTTTTAGAGTTATCTTAAGTAAAAAAATAAAGTTTAACTGGATTTTAAAAAGACACCAATATTTATGTTGTATCTACTAGCGAGACTGATTTGATGTCATAAATCTTGCTCTTTTTTCTAATTTAGTCAATCATAAAAACTTTAACTTAAGATGACTCTATAAACTAATTTATTTGAGGACAAATAATATATAGGATGTGTATAGTGTGTGGAGGTTAAATCAAGGCGTCTATTAAACCTATAAAGCTTAAGTAACCAGCCCAATGTGTTTGCTGCCAAGAGAGGTGAGACAACTAGATTATTTTTTCTATTTTTTTAACTCGGCCCACAGGAAAGACCATCCACAACATTGCACTTAAGAAGAAGCTTCTTTCATGTGGGCCAAGTAAAACCCCAAAGGCTGAGTTGGCGTAGATGTGCCCTAGAACATATGCTACGGGAGTGAATTTAAACAGATCATATTTGAAAAACAACAAGCTAAAGTTAGAGCTAGCTGAAGATAAATTTGACTTAAGCGTCTTGATTAGCGTAATAACTAACGGATATATTATGGGACCATCCATGACAATAGCAAGTTAGGGTTAGTTGGGATAAATTGACTTAAGAGAGAAGTATCATATGTCTCCTAAAAGCACCTTATGAGTTTTTTTTTAAAAAAACTACTCCCTATTTTGATCATTTTAATATAAAACAAAAAGTCTTTTCAATAGTTTGGTAAAAGGGTTATTTAAAAATAAAAAGTTACCAAATATTCTCTCTAACTTGTAACTTTACGTAGTTAAGAGAAACTCTGTATTCGCCCCTCATTCAAACGTTTTTCTCAGGAGATTGGACGAGATTTAACATATGAGTAAATTAAGAAAACAAATGGTTTCATGTGAGAAAATGGTAAGAGCAAATGAACTTTTAAAAAAAGGGTTGGTGGTTAAAAATCTCAAGCACAATCATTTTGGAAGTTAATATAGGAAACTATTGAAGAGGGAAATAAAAAATAAGGTTGCTATTTATTTTATTAACTCGCTAAACTTATTCTATTAGCTAACTATTTATAAGAAACACCTGGTTTTGCTATGTGAAGGTTTAAATAACCAACCTGGCTTATAACCATGCTAAGATTTTGGAGCAAAACAGTCAAATTCTCCTGTGTTGCTTGTCTATCAAAGAGGTTAGTTATTGCCAAAGATGTGAGATCTGAATCAACAAACTTTTAGTTTTATACAATAAGTGGATTTTCTATGAGAATCACTTCTCATTAAGCTAAACAGCAAAATTCTAAACAGATTTTAGTGGGAACATATAAGAATCACTTCTTCATTTGCTACATGAGCTAAAAAAACCCTCCCCATTCAATTTCCACTAAGATAACTTTCCTCCTACCCCCCATCAGAAACCGTCCATTGTGAATCAGAGAGCTAGAGATCTGCCAAACAAGTCCAACTAATAAGTCAACTAATATCTAAGCACAAGTTGTTGATGATCTCATTAGCTAGCCAAATTCAGATGATATATTGCTAAAATACTATTTTGCCCTTCCACCGCTCCCTTCTCTAGCTTTGTTAATCCTCTCTAGACAAAACAATGACAAGGCATTAGACATTTTCAATATTTCAACCAGATACAACCCACTTAATAACTAACCAGCTGGTGTTAACTGTGATCTGTCAATAACCAAATAAATTTCGGAGGATCATCTGCTTCGCGAAGAGGTTAGCTGCTGCCAAAGATAAAAGCGGAAAACAAGTGGATTTCTGGTTTTGAAGGTGACCAAAAAAACGTAGCATATTCAAACTAAGAAGAATTCAAGTAACTAAAACCCCGTTTGAAGCAAATCAAATACTATACCCTTTTTTTTTCTCTCCTCTTTGCCCGTTGTTGTGAAAGGGAGAGGCAAAAGACGTGTGGCGCGGTGTGGAAGGCGAAACGACCGGGGGCTGCTCTCAAAAAAAAAAAAAAAACGACCGGGGGCTTTTTTTTTCGTTTTGGAGGGAAGTTACGCGCCACCTGATTTCCCTCCCACACCAAAAACCCCCGCCGTTCCCCCGCACCTCCCCATACCATATCTGCTTCAAACGCGGCGAGAGATCGGAGGCCAAAGCGGCGCGGCGCGGCGCGGCGAGCGAACAAAGGCTGTGGTCTCAACCCCACCAAGCACCGCACCGCGCGCCTCGACTCCCCGGCCTCTCCTCCGCCTACCCGCCTCCCGGTCCCGGCCCGCGCGCAGCGTGGCGCGCCCGGCCTCCGCCGCCGCCGACCGTAAGGTGCGCTTCTCGGCCCCTCCACCTCTTCTCTCCGCGAAATCGATGTCGTTTTTTTTTCTAGGTCTGCGGCGCACGCCTGCTAGGTCGCCCGACGGAACGTCGTGGCCAGAATCTTGGAACCGCTGGTTTCATAGTAGTGTGTCTCTATGTGCGCCGCCGCGCGGGTGCGTGCGTGTTTCCATTCTGTCGTAGCGTTGGTTCCGTTTGGCTAAGACGGGAGAACAGGGATGGGGACTTTCCTCCTGGTGGTGATCGCGCGGGGATTCACCAGAGAATGGGCGAAAAGGGGTGGGCGTTTCTCGTAGATCCGGTTTAAACTGTAGGATTGAACTTGAAGGGGATGAACGCTGGCCGAAACTCATGGGTTTGACCGTTTGAGTGGTTGACACACTGCCTGTTTCCAGCGTAATAACATGTGTTTGTATCGCTTGCTATTTGCTATTTGGAGTGCTGTACTGTTTTGCCTATGTGCAACGGGTGCATTACAAAATCAAGTTTAACCCTAAGTATATAAACGGAGTGTCATTTGAAAAACAAGAATGAATGTGATATTTATTTTCCATCTTTGTTTAGTTTTTTATGTAAATTTTCATCAAGATAATACATGTATTAGCTCTTTGTTGCATCTGCCAGCACATCAATGCAAAAAAAACTGAATGTCTCATTGATTGTGTTTTCATTATATATTTTGTTCTACATACATCAGTGCATTTCTTATGATTGTGTTTTCATTGTATGGCCAGTCTGCATTCAACAAGAAGCCGTCAGCATCCACTCCACCACCTGCCTTCTATCACGGTCACTGTCTACTGCACGGTATGCTCCTCCATTCCCCATCCTTGTAGCTATTGCTTTTCTCTCTGCACATTTTTGTAGTTCTGGATTTTTTGACACACCTTCTAAATTGAAATGCCACAAAAAAAATCTGGAATTCATGTGTGTTTTTTGTTGATCATACTGAGAGAAGCGGCGATCTATATGGTTTGATGTCTTCTTTTCGGGCAACTGTGCAGCCCTTACTCCCTTAGTGGAACTAGGCTCATGTAGATCTGTTCTGAAATCTTGCTGAATTTCGAAGTGCTTTAAGGTTGTCGTACAGTGGACAAAGTTAAGGCAATTAAGTTCTGCTGGATTCTTAGGAGTTCGGATGATCTTATGACCGGTTCTTTATCGGTTGTAGTTCTGGCAAGGAAAAAACCACTGTTGTGTTATGATATGCCCAATTGGTAAATGCTGGTTGACAAAGAATGCAGAGTAACTGTAGAAGTCTGCTTCTGTACACTCAAGACCGAAAATTTGCTGATTTGATGTTACCTTTATATTAAAACACTACTTTATACATATTCTGTTTGCAGCACAATATCTGTTTGTACTACTTGTTGTTTCTGCTGTCTTTCCCATTTACATAATCTGAAGTAATGGAGCATCTATTAAAGAGATGTTATTTGGCAAACAAGAATGGATATGATATTTCATTTCCCTAATATTTTGGGGTTTCCCTTGTAAATTTCATCATAGTCAAGAATACGTATCACTTGTCAGTTTGTATGTCTCAGTGCATCAGTGCAAATGTGCAATAAAGGTCACATTAGTCCAACTATCTACATTTGTTGAATTCATTCTTTCATATATCTGCATCTTTTGTTATTAAATCTTCAAATTGATTGCTTGAGTTGGTGTTCCAAATTTCCATCTGCAATTGCTGAGATGTTAAGAGGGCAAAAGCATATTGTTACCAGTGATTCTGCAAAGCATTCAAGATCTGTTCTTAACATACTTTAGGTGTTCTGTTATAGGATTATGTATGAAGATAGAACGTTAGAATACTGGAACTACATGATTTCAGATGAAATGTAACAAGGCAGGGAAATATGAATATGCATACGCTTATGTTCTGTTTTCATAAAAGAGGCTTGGCAAAGCAGTAGGTTCAAGAGGGGACTTAAATCTCATGGCTAGTTGTTATTTTCAGGAAACAAGTAAGAAGGGATGTGCAACGAGAGTTTATATTCCACAATTATCTCATGTGTTATTGTGTTGAGAGCTGTTAAAATATGAAAGAATAATACAAAGACAAAACATAGGTCTATAAAGGATCAAGTCTCATCAATTCTCATTCCACTAGATAGTGAAATGAAGATAAATAAAAAGAAATTGGAAAAAAATTCAACAGAATAGGACTTTACATGGCAAAGGCAGGAGCTAGAACTGACATAATCCATTCTCTTTTTGTTCAATAAACAAATCACAATATTAGTAGAAACAATCAACATTTTTCTGCTGTGTTTTATTGATATTCTCCTTATTATTTACCAAAGTATAGGGTTTTATTCTCTAGAGGAAAGGCTTAGTATTTAATTTGCAATGCTATTTTTAAAATTATATATTTGTACTCTTTCATACCCACTTGATATGTTCTGAAGTGCTAATATATCACACTTGTATGAATATTCCAATTCTATGACCTAACTGATCTCTTATTGCTTATGCAGGATCTTGATGAAGACAAATGATATACTTTGCTGTTAGAATACTCCACAAGATTAATAACCAATCCCTCTTTGGCAGTTCATCAGAATGGAGTGCAACAAGGAGGAAGCTTCAAGAGCTAAGGATTTAGCTGTGGTAAAGCTGCAAGAAGCAGACTATGCTGGTGCTAAAAGGATTGCCCTCAAGGCTCAAAAGCTTTTCCCTGGCCTTGAAAATATTTCTCAGCTGTTAACTGTCTGTGAAGTTCACATCTGTGCTGCTGTTAAGATCAATGGGGAGACTGACTGGTATGGTATCCTTCAAGTAGAAACAACTGCAGATGACATGTTACTCAAGAAACAATACCGCAAACTTGCTCTCTTACTCCATCCTGATAAGAACAAGTTTGTGGGTGCTGAAGCTGCCTTTAAGCTAATTGGAGAAGCTCACATGATACTGACAGATAAAGTAAACCGTTCGCGTCATGACTCAAAAAGGAACTCATTTATTCCAAAATCTGCACCAAAGAAGCGTGGACGACCATCAAACAAAACTGACTATGTTGCTAAGAGGGCCAATAAGGAGAACACTGATGCTGGACATTCAACTTTCTGGACCATTTGCTTGACTTGTGGAACCAAATACCAGTATCCATATAGTTTGTTGATGAAAGTTCTCTGGTGCCAGATCTGCTCAAAGGGTTTCCTTGCTTATGATTTGTCTAAGAAACCTTCTGTCGGAGTGGAAGCATCAAATCCATGGAGTGGATTTCGGATGCAACACCAAATGTTCCCCCCAAATCAATGGACACACTTTGCCAACCAACAACACAATTACCAGAGTGTCCCTACTCAGCAAAATCCTATCACTGGTCATCAAGCTCCTGTCCCCAACCAGCAACAACCTCAGAATGTCTCTGGTCAGCAAACTCCAGACATTAACCAGCAACAACGATCACAGAAATTCCCTTTCAGTTCAGAGCCAAAGAATGTGGTAAACTCTCATCCACGGGGTGGATCTGGTATGCAACAGGAAATGTGTCCTCCGAATGAACCCACACATGTATCTGACCAAAAACTCTACTATCAAAGGGCCCCTGGTCAGCAAAACCCTGTCAATGGTAATCAAACTCCTGTCACTGACCATCAACAGCAATCTCTGAAAGTTGGGGATAAGAATACTTCTGTCACTACCCAGCAACAATCTACCAAACCCCCTTTCAGTTCAGGATCAAAGAATGTAGTGAGTTCTCAAGGGGCAGATTTTCTGAACAATAATGCAACTGCAAATAGTAACCTTACAGCTGAAGCTGGGGCTTGTAGTAGAGAAAAGATTACAAAAAAACCATCATTCAGTGTTGAAAATGGTGAAGATAGAACTAAATCACCAGCTGAGAGTTCTGATAAAGTTCATCTAGTAAATGAGCAAATGAAAGGAAATGAGGTAGCTACAGGATCCAGTCATGCCATAAATGGTAGCCAGGTTGCTACGAAAGATGTTCTTACTGCCACAAGTGCAGATAAAACACTCGGGCAGCATCCTTGTACAGCAAGGCAGCAGAGAAATAATGTAATTGTTGAAGATGGGTCTGATGGGTGTGGAAAGGTTAGTGATCATCTTCCTGATTCTCCTGGAAAGAAAAGGATAAGAAAAGAACATTCTTCCTATACTGGTGGCAAAAGTGACCATACAACAGAAAATGAAGTTGCTGAAGCAAACAGCCAACACAAATATAGTATTCCAAGCAAAGAGAAGATGACAAATCAAAAAGAAGAAATGATCAGTGGCTTAAATGACAATGTGTTGCAAGGAACAAAAAGAAAACAACAATCTACAAGTTCTGGAATTGGAAGCGATGCTGCTGCTAGATCTGTGAACAATAGTTGTCCCAGCAACGCTACAGTTTCATGTCCAGATTCAGACTTCTACGACTTTGAGAAAAACAGGGATGCAGATCGATTCACAGTTGATCAGATATGGGCAATTTATGATGATCTTGATGGCATGCCAAGATACTATGCTCGAATTAAGCAGGTTTACTCTCCAAACTTTATGTTGCAGTACACATGGCTAGAGCATGATCCTTTGTGTGATGCTGAGAAGGAATGGTCTTCTAAGGAGCTGCCTGTTGCTTGTGGAAATTTCAGACTTGGAACCACACTCTTGACTGAAGATATCAAGATGTTTTCTCATGTTGTTTCTTGGACAAAAGGAAGGAAGAGGAACAGATATGAGATTTATCCTAAGAAAGGTGAAGTTTGGGCACTTTTCAGGGGATGGGACATCAAGTGGAGTTCAGATTCCGATGATCATAGGCATTATGATTATGATATTGTTGAAATCACCTCAGACTTTGCTACGGGTTTAGGCACTTATGTGGTTCCCTTGGTAAAGATTAAAGGTTTTGTCAGCTTATTTGTTCGATCAAGCATCGAAGCACCATTTCTGATACCTAGTGGCAACACCCTTAGTTTCTCGCACAGCATCCCTTTTCACAGGTTGGCAGAAACTGAGAGGAAACACATCCCAAATGGTGCTCTTGAGCTGGATACTGCATCACTACCTTCTGATTTGGACAAAGCGTTTACTCCTGTGAACCTTGACAGCAGTTTTATGAGCACCGGAGATGGTAACACTACATGTAACGTTTCATCTACTAGATCTTGTAAAGTGCCAGTTGGAAAGACCGAACAGAGTCAGGATGGTACTGGTACAGATGTGAAGGATGAAGTTGAGAAATTGAATCAGAATACAAAGATTGAACAAGATAATGGCTCAGAGGCTTCAGTGATTGATCATTGTGGTGATGGGTGGAATGATAGCTCTCCACCAGAATCACCGACTAGCTTTTGTTACCCTGATACAGAGTTTTGCAACTTCACTAGTTTCAGATCATTTGACAAATTCAAGAAAGGGCAAGTTTGGGCACTGTATTGTGATACTGACAAGTTCCCAAAGTACTATGGTTTAATAAAGAGCGTCGATTCAGAAGACTGCAGAATTCGCATAAAGTGGCTTGAGCACTGTCCATGTGAACAAGTGGAGAAGCGCTTGGCACAAGACGGTTTGTCTATTGGCTGTGGAATATTTGAAGTCAGCAGGCAAAGTGAAATCTATGATTGTACAGAAGTCTTCTCTCACAATATGGAGGTGATGCTGACGGGTAAAGGGAAAAAATATGAAATCCTTCCTTGTACTGGCCAGGTATGGGCTATATACAAGGACTGGAGCAGTGCATGGAGCTTTGAAGATTACAGTAGATGTGAATATTTTCTGGTCGAGGTCATGGAGATTTCTAATGTTAATATAACAGTGTCCTGTCTTACAAAAGTGGATGGCTTTAGCACAGTATTCATGCCAGAGCAGAAAGGTGAATCCAGGAGTTCCATGAGAATAGCAAGGAGTGACTTGATTATGTTTTCTCATCAGGTTCCTGCCTTCCGCTTGACAAATGAAAATGACTATCTTTGTGGTTACTGGGAACTTGATCCTGCATCACTACCAGAAGTTTTACTGGTCAGAAAAACCAAGTGAAACATTGGCGATTTGATAGAGGATTTTGGCACTATGAAAAGTCAAGGTATGTTTTTGACAATGTATTGTAAATTTGAATAGAGCAGTTTAGCATGATTGAACACATGGCACTTCTTCAGCTATTGTTAACTATTCATTTGTTTTCTCTGCAGCATGCTGTTGACAAAGCTGTGGTACTGGATTGCTTATTTTGGTTGTTAACTGTACCTTGTGTTATGTAAACAGGCTAATTCATTAGTTTGCTACCTGATGCCACTATGTTAACCTTTTGCTGGCTGGGTATCGCTTTTTGTTTCATCTCACCTGTTTGTCTTTGTTATTACATCCATTGTGCACATTTTGGTGGCTATACCAGTTGATTGCGCTGCTATTGTACGCACCTTAGCAGTGCTTGCACACTAGCATTTGAATTTCGAAACTTTAACAGCTTCAGCATGTATATGCTATGCTCCATCTCATATCTGGAAACTGAGATGGGTGTATGGAAATGACTCGTCCAGTGTTCTCCTTTTATGGTTGTTTGTGCTGCTTCTCAAGAATCCTGAAATGCCAACTTTCCAGTGTAGCTAAGCTAACCGTGCCTGCATGTTTCATATTACTATAGACCTTTTTTTGTGAAGATCTGTTAACTTCATTGATCTTTCAAAGTGATGTCGATTGTATGTTTGCGATTTGCTGGAAATTGCAAGTAGCTTCGTTGTGTATTTTATTTAATTCAAATTGTAATTTTTATTTTTGATAAAAGGACACTCAAAAGAGTGCCTCACAAATCAAATTCATCAAATTGTAATTACATACACGTCTTCAGTACTTTGTTCTACTTAAGCAATACATCTTTCCGTCTTCTCCACTTCAATTCCACTTAATTGATACTTCTGTCTAGATTGTAAGCCGTTTTAGCTTTCCTAGTTATATATATAACTTTTACTATGTATCTAAAAAACTAAAACAATAAGAGATTATGCATCGTGTATTCATGTCACTTCACAGTAAAATTTAAGACATCGAAAACCTGATAAAAAGATTTGAATAAAATGTATGAATAGTTCACTAACTTGTGAGACTTTGTCAATTTGATATATCAGGTTTGTACATTTTTGAATTCAATAGCATATCTTTACAAATTAATGGACTATGGCCTTGTTTAGTTCCGAAAAATTTTTGGTTTTCGGAACTGTAGCACATTCGTTTGTTTGTGACAAACATTGTCAAATCATAGAGTAACTAGGCTTAAAAAATTCATTTCGCGATTTACAAATAAACTGTGTAATTAGTTTTTATTTTTGTCTATATTTATTGTCCCATGCATATGCCGTAAGATTCGATGTGACGGAGAATCTTAAAAAAATTTTGGTCTTTGGAGTTAACTAAATAAGGCCTATATCCATGTATTTTATTTAAATAAAAAAAATTCAAGAATCCCGGTACGTCAATGGCTTCGATGCTGGCACTGGCAGCATCACGATAGAGATGAAGAGAGTACAATTTGCACATGGCACGTCAGTCTTCTCGTCGTCCAAATTAATTAAAAGCCGGAAACCAATTAAGCAAGCCAGCCAGCCTACCCAACATCACATCGCAGGTACTTCCTACCTGCAATCGCAAATTCGCAATGGCCTCGGCGGCGGCGGCGGTGGACGCGGTGGCGGCTCTCTTCTCGCTGATCATGGCCGTGGCGGCGCCGCTGTTCGACTCCCAGGTCGTCCTCCCGGTCAGCCTCTACCCGGCGCCGCTGGTGGACATCTTCCGGTGGTTCACCGCCGAGTTCGACAACTACGTCGTGGCCGACGCGCCGCCTTTCCTCCGCGGCCTCGTCTGGCTCGACCTCGCCTTCCTCTGGCCGGTCAGCGTCGCCAACCTCTACGGCATCCTCGCTCGCCGACGCTGGTCCGCCGCCACCTCCCTCATGGCCGGTGTCTACATGCTCACCTACCTGGTAACCATCGTTTTCCCGGCCGGGCAGGCTCCCTGTTTCATCCAACCTGCTAAAACTTAACACTAGATTAATCATGAATTAATTTCAAAACTAACTGTATAATCAGTGAATCCTAGTTGGCTTATGATTAGCTCAGAAAATGCTATAGTGTAAACATGGGCTAATTAGGATTAATACATTTGTCTCACCAATGAGTCACAGCTTAGATAGCATCCAAACATGGTGTTAATTTCTAGCAAGCAGGATCCAAATTGAAGACATTCGTTTCTAGCAAGCAGGATCCAAATTAAAGACATTCGTCATCTGAGTATGAGTTGACTGTCTTGTTGCTTTCTTATATATTTCATTTACTTTAGTTTTTTGTTTCAGTCTGCAATGTTTGGGGAGATGTTGGGTTCAGGGAGAGCAACGCCGAAGCTGCTTGGGTTGTACCTTCTGTTCCTTGTTTTCGCTGTAGCTTCAGTTGCGCGTGGCCTCTGCTCCTGCTCAACACAGGCTACACCGGCGGCAGCAGGTCCTTCGTCGCCTGCACTTGCTGCTCGGAAGAAGAGGGTCTAGATCCCTGATCACGCCATGTCTGGAAGTCTTGTATTGGGGTCCAAAACCTCTGAAAATTGACATAATGTTCAGAAGTTTTTACGACACGGATTGCGTTTTGCTATTTGGATGACAGTCATCGACGTACTAAACATGGCTGAAGATGCCAAGTAGAATGAGATATGACAGTCCTTTTCTTAGCTTACAGGTGTTTGATGCCCATAGATGGAAATTATTTTCTATTTTTTTTTTAAAAAAAAGAGGCGAAGCCTCTGCTTTTAAGAAAGCATAGCATACAGAGTTTGAAGTTTGAACAACCGTCCAAACCAACAGATCCACTAGGAACACCAGTTACTCAAAAACACATAGAGGAAAACAAAAGCTAAACCAGCCACTAGATTTCAACGACATCAGTAGAGCTGAACACCGTGGGCTTGAAATCTCCAATCCATAGCACGATGTCGTCTTTCACTTGCTTGACACGAACCCAATCATCTTCCTTAAGCAGAATACTCCATTTCTGCATAAATGTTACAGCAGAGTATATGATGTCAGAGGGATACTGAATAGCCATCCTGTTTCTGTTAATCCAGATGGCCCAAGCGAAACCTGCAAAAACAAACAAAATTAACCTAGTAGGTAAAGGCCCCTTGCCTTGAGTCCAAGAGTCAGAAAAATCTTTAAG
>Ga0182004_10000341_pt1 | contig 26630 bp, 18 predicted proteins | sample Sormic07211540_1_FD_120479 | JGI IMG/M metagenome (GOLD analysis project Ga0182004, IMG submission 120479) | Endophyte microbial communities from Sorghum bicolor roots, Mead, Nebraska, USA - 072115-40_1 MetaG | ecosystem: Host-associated > Plants > Roots > Unclassified | place: USA: Nebraska...
AAATTATGGAATTTAAATTTTATAAAAAGTATAAATATAAATAGATATGTAACATTATGTCATCACTTTCTATATTCATTTGATGTTTTTCTCCCGTTGCAACGCACGGGCATATTTGCTAGTAGAAATAAATTTGTAAATTTGTATATAACATTATTATATAGTTCCTTGGGTACTGTGGTATATATATGAGCTTGGATTTCATGTTATTTTTATTACGTCGAATTGGTAAAAGTTGGTAAGCTAATGGAAGCTAATACAATACAATGTTAGATCATATTATCGAATGATAAAATGATGAAACAAATAACTTGTACAATGATAGATTAAAGAATAAAAATATTGCACATAATAGAGAAGACATGGATAAATTTTGTAATTAAGAAGAGATGACATTGATAGCTCGCATGAAATGATTATAAATTAGCGAGTCACTTAGTGAGTAATGACGTGGACATCTTGTATAAAAAGATTGAATATCTAGTAGGGATTAGCTAAGAGTATATATATACTCCATGTGTCCCAAATTAAACGTCGTTTTCGGTTTCCGTGTCATAGTTTGACTCGATTTGTAAAAAATACGTGTAATATTTATATCTCTAAATAAATTTATTAAAAATTAGATTCAAAGATCTTTCCAATGATGCTAATTATGTAACATAAATATTGATATTTTTTAATATATATTTAATCAAAGTTATTTCTCGGAAAGCGAGAACGATAATTATTTTTAGACGGAGGGAGTAGATTATTAGTAGTCAAGAGAACATCTAGGCTCCAAGGCCAATAGGGGGATCCATATCACCTTGGTGATCGTTCAATCTTAGATTCGACTGATGATATTACTTGAAGCCACATATATTTAGAGTGGCTTCTTATGGTTGTGCTTGGTTTCTATTATTTTTGCTTCTCTCCCCAAAACCAAAATACCTAGTCGTTGTGCCCTTCTCTCTCACGCTTCCTCCCGATCATCATCGCTGCTCTAGCTGTCCTGCACCATGCTCTCTTCCCTGTTGCCTCGCGACACTACTCACCAAGAGAATCTGATGCTCGTCGTGTTGCTCTTACTGTCTTGTGACCAAGCCATCGCACCGCTCATGGGTACGTGAGCAGGGCTCGTGCAGGGTCAAGATGGCCAACTAGAGGAAGGTGAATGACTTTCTAAATCTAATCACTATGACTAGCTGATATAAGATGCGGAATTAAACTAATCGTGTAGCCACGACTTCGTCCGTCTATTTATTAACACTTGCACCTTACAAAAGATCTTATACAATGTAATACTAAGGTGCCAAGATAGTAGGTCTCGATGGGTGAGGACTAGAGTTCACACCGAAGTTTCCCAACGGCGAATTCCAATGGCTATAAAACTAGTTGTTGCCTAGGCAAAGCTTTGGTGTACCACTCTAGAGTGCACGTGCAAACAACAACCAAACAACATGTTGAAAACTCTCTCTAGAGTATCACTCTGGTAGACTGGTACACATTGGAGAGCTCCGATGCCCTCTCTGTATCTCTCTAGAACTCTCTAGAGTTACTCTCTAGTGCACCACTCCTGTGCACACCGGAGAGCTTTGGTGCTCAAAACAGCCCAAAACGCATGCTTAAACCTTCTTAGGAACTACTCATTGGTGCACATAGCTTTGGTGCATTGAAATGTTGTTTCCCGTCCTACTGTTAGACTATTATAAAAAATCTCCAGCGCATGTTCCAGAAAGGTAATGTGCGAGCACATTTCCATCCATTCAATATGCACTTTTTGGAACCTTCGGTACACCAACTATGGTGCACACCGGAGGGCTTAGGCGAGTGCAAAAAAGCACCACCAAGTGCATCTCTCAAGTTGTTTTCACAAGCGTGCTAACTCTAAATGTGTTTGACAATAACACCAACACTTTAGCACTAAGTTACCATTTCAAAATATTTTCAAAGCATTTACACTTGATTGCTTCGTAGGCCGCTCGATCTAAACGCAACACAAGTTAGATCTATCCTAGTGGCACTAGATAACCATTTAGTTCACAAGAAAGCCACTCTTGATAGTATGGCTATATATCCTAAACCCGGTCAAACACTTCTCTACTTAACCCATGACCGGTGAAATGAAATGCCCTACAAATATACCTTTGCCTTGCACAATCTATTCTATCGCCATGTCGGTGATGCCACAACAAGCATGTAACCCCATCTATCTAGATTAAATGATGAACAATGGTCATCCATCAATATAGACAACCACGCTACCTAGACAATTGTCTATAGCATGAACTCCTCCTTCATTCTCCATCAAACCACTCGATCACCACAACAAATCAACACTCAGACTTGATCTTCCATGAATGATACATTCCACTTCACAACTTCACGTGGCCTTGTTGGTTCATTGATTGTAGCCTTGCTTGCTCTTCACCATTACCTCGGTTCATCAGTGCCAAGCCCTTCACTCACACTTCAATGCCTTGACGATCCATCACACCTGAGTCTCTAACTCGTCCTTCACACTTGCAATTTAGTCCTTTGTAGCCAAGCCTCGCCTCTTGTTGATCTTCTTCACCTAGCCATATGACACCATGTCATGTCTCATATTTAATGAGATTCTTTTAGAAGGTGAAGCAAACATAGGCTAAAAGTCCTAAACAAGGACACATTTTGTTTCTTAGGCAAAAACTCCTAATGAGAGCGCCTTTGGTTTCTTAGGCAAATATCGACCAACCTTACAGAGTAAGAAACTAAAATTATAAATATATTTGAATAGCCAACTAGCAATTCTCGGAGTGTGCGTGCTGGCAAGCTGTGCCAACAAGCTATGCCAGCATTTTTTTGGTGTTGGCAAGCTTTTCGAGTGTTATGACGAGGCTAGCTGGCTACAAAACCAAACGTGCCAAATCCTTTGTTGCACTGATCTGTCACAAGTTGCTTGTTGCAGCCACCTTACTTAGTTGGTTTTGGTTGGTATAAGGTGGGTGGCAGGAGGTATACTTATTTATGACCATTAAACGAGTGCTCTTTGATGAAGACGTTAGTCAAAAGATGACAACACCACTATATTGATGTAGCACACATATGACACAATTGAATGTACACTGTCTTCTAGTCATAGTTGTATATCCGTGACAAAATTCAAAGAGCATAACAACTCTATCATATAAAACAATAAACAGTGAGACAACATGTCACATCATACTGTGTGATGTAACTGACTACACACCTTGTCCTTTAGTCACAATCAGACAGCTGTTTTGAAATTCAAAATTTGAAACCACACAACTCCTGCATTGCCTGAAATCCATAAAAAGCCCAGCCCCACAACTAGTTTACCCTTTTTAGCTCCTAGAAACCATACAGAGAGTACGGAAGGTATGCAAGGAAACCCTGCATTGGTTCGTTGCCCGTTGGCCTAGTACACGCACACCACTGGCGCATGTCGGGTTCAAACACTGCATCCCCCAATCGAACGGTGCTGCGAGCGCCTGCGATTCGAATCGCCAATCCTCAGCCGCCCAATGTGCGCCTCGCCCAAAATTCAAACTCGCCCGGGCAAACACGGCCAGCCCATCCCGCCGTGGCAGTCCGCGTTAATACGCCCAACACCCAGGGGCAGTATAGTCATCTTGCCTCCGCAGCCAGAAAAAGGCCGAGGACGCGCAGCGCGTGCGCAACACCCCACCCTACCTATTTTGCTCCCATTTTGCTCTGTTCTGGACGCTTCGCTCTCCCCCCCTCCCTTCGGCTTCCGCCATTCCCGCTATCGCGGAGCGCAGGGTGAGCTTCTCGTCTTCTGCGGCAGTATCGGAACGGTGAGCACCTCGTCTCTCTGGCTGCTCCCGACGCGGCGGTCTGAGACCCGCTGCGAAGGCGATTGCTGCGCTCGTTTGCAAGTGGGGGTTTCGGTTTCACTGTTCTAACTTTGTTGGGGTTTTGTTGGGGCTGGTGTGGTGAAGCTGGTGGATGGCGAAGGTGGATTCGGTGGCGCCGGTGCCGAGCCCGACGTTCATGGACGCCGCTCCCCTGACCTTGCCGCCGCCGCTGGTGGTGGAGGAGCTCGTGCTGCGCCGCAGTGCTCGTTGCCTCAATAGGCCAACCCGTCCCAGCTACGCGGACCAGGAGCCTCCTAAAAAGCCCGGTGGCCGGGGCCGGGGCAAGCGGAAGAGGGATGAGGAGAAGCCGGAGCTGGCGGCGGCGCAGCAGGGTGCCAAGAGCCCGGGCAGGAAGTACTCCAAGGTGGAGGCGGGTGAGAGGAAGCCGATGCCCGTGATTGCGGCGGTGCCGGTCTCTTGCGCTGGCGTTGCTACGGAAGACGATGCGATGGGAACCGGGAAGAGCGCCAAGCTGAGGGTGAAAGAGACATTGAGGGCGTTCAACAGCCACTACCTCCACTTTGTGCAGGTACCTTTGTGTGTCTGAATGTACAGGTATTATCCAGTTTGGTTCATGTTTTTCGCTGAATTTGTAAGCATTTTGGTACAGGAGGAGCAGAAGAGAGCACAGGCTGCGCTACAAGAGATTGAGGCTAAGACTAAGAGTGGCCTCAAACGTCAGACCAAAGGGGGTAAAAAGGTGCAAATCTTAGCGCTGTCTTGAGTTTTGTATGCAGTACCGTTTTCTCGTATGCGTTTGTTCGTTAACTGTGCTGTGGGTCTATGAGTCATTGAGTCGTGCCATGGTGAAAACTGTTCACTAAATTTGTACGCTCCTTTGCCCTTATATGCAGAAGAGCAGTAAGCAACAAGCTGAAGCTGAGGAGAAAGAGAAACGCCCGTCAAAGCGGCCTGATCTGAAGGCAATCACCAAGGTACCGTGTTGATCTTTGCTAATCTTCTCCATTACCAAGCTGTACCCCTGTATGAGTTTGCTATGCTTGCTGGTCTTATTGTTATTGTTGAAATTCCAGATGCAAGAAATGAATGCCGTGCTTTATCCAGAGAAGAGGATTGGGCATTTACCAGGTTAATCTTCTACTTCTCTCCAAGGAAAAAAGTTGTATTCTGAAGTTTGAGGCGCATGAATTCAGTTATATATTTTGTCCCCACATTTCCATTGTACTATATCGATGTGCAAAGTGATGCTCTTATCCAATCCTTCTCAGGGATTGATGTTGGTGATCGATTTTATTCTCGTGCTGAAATGGTAGTGTTGGGCATCCACAGCCATTGGCTCAATGGAATTGACTACATGGGGATGAAATACCAAGGAAAGGTAACAGCAGCAGACATTTCTGTAGGAGTGTAGAGACGTTTTTCAAGAAAAAATAGAAATAGATGGCCGGTATTGGATTGGGAAATTTGGAAGTTTACTTCGTTCTGAACATGAGAGCATTTCTTGTGTTCATTTGACAGAATTACACCTTGATCCAACATGCTTTTACTGCTGTTTGTAATTATTCAATATTAGCATTTCCCTTTCAGCATTCCCAAGTGTCTACTCCTTCTGATCAGATATTTAAGTCCATCTAGGTGTGTCTTTAGTCAAACTTTTCTTTACCTTTGATTATCAATATCTGAATTTTATATCAACCGGCAAGATTTGTATTACTAGATTCACTATGAGCTGGACTGCTGATCGCCTTGCAAGTTTGGGGCTTACCACCCTGCAGTTTGTCTCTTGTGTGATCAGGCTGATGAAGCATATCTTGATTGCTTGTGTGTTTGTAAGGCAGGTTTGGACCGTTTTTTTGTGTTGGGTTGCTTCCTTTTGCACCACAACCAGAGGACTCTCGTTTCAGTAGCTGGTGGAGCAAGAAAATCAAGGCTGTTCCTGAGATAAACAGAAGGGCTTTATTTGTTCATACTTAGTTGCTTGCGAGATTTGGAAACATATGGACCACTGTGTCTTTGAGGGTGGTAGTCCTTGCTTTCGAAAGGTTCTGCTTGTAGTTCATGAGGAGTGTAATATATGGTGCTGGGTTGGTGCTAAGGCTTTACATAGATCCTATGTAGGTCGTTGACGTTGGATGCTTAGGCTCCTGATGTTTTTATTTTGTCGTGTTTTTGTTTTCAGCGTGTGACATTGTTAGCCTTGTACTAGGTGGCCTAGGGGAGTTGGCTCTGCCTCATTTGTTTATTTTCCTACTTAGTTAATTGACACAAAGATCTCTTGCGTTGTTTGAGAAAAATAAAGATTCATTATGAAAAATAGATCATGTTATATAGATCTGTTTGTATTTTAATATCAATTGGCAAGATCTACATTAGTTAAGATAATATATTTTTATAGATATTGTGTGTACAAGCGTGAATGTCTCATGGACTTATATTTGTGATTGGAGGAAGTAATTCTTTGTTGCAGCATCTTGTAGTTGTTTCTTTGTATTTTTCTAAATGTTGAGCAATTTATTGGCTATTCCATTTCTAGCTTCTAAAAAAGTAATTCTTTGTTGCAGCATCTTGTAGTTGTTTCTTTGTATTTTTCTAAATGTTGAGCAATTTATTGGCTATTCCATTTCTAGCTTCTAAAACAAACCAGAAATGACTCCTAAATGGAGTGACCATGTAACGTAACTAATAATTTTGAATTTAATTATGCAGAAGGAGTATGAGAAGTTAACTTTTCCACTAGCCACCTGTATTGTAATGTCGGGGATATATGAAGATGATCTAGACAAGGCCGATGAAATTATTTATACGGGTCAAGGAGGAAACGATTTACTTGGTAACCATCGCCAAATTGGCTCTCAGCAATTGACACGTGGCAATTTAGCATTGAAGGTTGGTTTCAATGGTTCTTATTTGTTACTTAGTCATATCATTTGTATATTTGTATGTAATATACTGTGTTCCACTTTTTTGTGGTTATGCTTTTGTTTCAAGTTATAATTCATTTTTGGCTTTGTCCTAAGTTAAACTTCCTAAACTTTGACAAAGTTTATACAAAAACATACAAACATCTAGAACATCAAATGATCAAGTTTGTTCAATCAACCTCTTCATGAAATAAATTTTAATAGAGATTTTGTTTCAACTTGTAGATGTCCATATTTTTCTAAAAACTCAATTGAAGTTAAAGAAATTTGATTTAGGGCAACCAAAAGTGAACTAGAAGTTGGAACAGAGGGAATACTATAGTTCTTCTAGAAAATGTGCTGTAATGTGACATACCAACTTGACTTGATTTGTCCCATGGTTCATGTCCAATGTGACATACCAACTTGACTTGATAAGTTGGGTGTTTATTCCCATCTTGCTTGCATAGGGTGAGAAACACCAACATATAAGCTTAGCTGGTCCAAAATCCAATAGCACTAGCCCTAAATTAACCCTTTTACTTTTACGTGAAACACAGACAAAAGTGTAAGTGGGTTTGTTATGAGTGTGGTTTACTAGGTGTGCAGGGTAGGCCTAGTCTTCGTTGGACTCTATGGGTCTGATTGGTTGCCTGTATTACACTATTCCAGACTTGTGCAGTGCAGTTAGCTCGTGAGTGCTCAAAGCAGGCCTAGTGCTGCATTGGCTAGTATGCCAGATATGCACGGTTGCACAAGCTGATGCGCATACAAAAAGAAATATTCTCATCCTTCATGCCTTTACTATTTACTAAAAACATGGCACCTCAACTAGAATATGGAGGTGACTACATGCAACAAAATTTAAACAACCAAACATAGTTTAATCAAATGTATCTTGTCTGTGCAGACACTTCATACACTTACATTGGTTTAGGTTATGTTGCGTAAGGCCTAATGTAGGCTAAAGCTGGTTTCCAGTTGTTCAAGCCATGACCCATGGCATGTCTGACATATTTAACATTTCAGTGCCTGACTGCCTGAGTTAATTTATATACTCAACATCTTGGTTGAGCGTGGTGGTAGGTCCTCTGGTTGGGAGGCTGTCGGCCAGGCTTCAAATCCTGGGTTGTACGAAAAAAAACGTGCTAGCCCAGGGTTCAAATCCTGGGTTGTATGAAAAAAAACGTCCATTGATAGGTAACTGTCTACAGACATATACGTGCTGTCCTAGGCAGCCAGCTTTCGGGGCCTTTTTCCGACGGGTTGAGTTTTCTCTCTCTTATCGATCACAAATGTTTTGTCTTACACTTTCGAATAAATTGATCTATAGCTTCTATATAAATGAAGCTCATTTTATTGACCTCATTTTATTTTATTGTTGCAGAATAGCAGGTACAATGGTAATCCTGTCCGAGTTATTCGAGGCCATTTATCAAAGAATAGCTATACAGGAAAGATCTACACCTACGATGGACTTTACAAGGTCTTTATATTTTTCAAATCTTGGGCTTTTTAATTTGCAATCCCATGGAGATTGATACACACCAAAAATAGATTCGCTAGTATCTAGTTCTCTTGCATTATCTGACCAATTCAACTTTTATTATTTCGTGTGGATAATCTGTAGGTTGTACATGACTGGGTGCAGACTGGAGTGCAAGGCCATGTTGTTTTCAAATATAAATTGAAGCGGCTTGAGGGTCAGCCATCATTGACTACTTCTGAGGTATACCTGAACAGAGACAACCAACTGAGTTGGTTGTGCTGATATTACCCACTGTCTTGTTATAGTTTGCATGGGTGACCTTCACTTATTTTATACTATATTGTGTCAACCGATAGAGAAGAAATGTGGAAATAACATGAGACTTCTCAGATTTGCTAATTCAATCACTAACAAATTGCTAGTTCTAGTGCAGTTTTCCTTTCAGAAATATGTTTGTGTCATTTTTTTTCTGTAACTGAAATATGCTTTAGAATTGTGATAATGTACTAATAATACAACCACCTAGTTGTTCTTGACCAGTTGACCTTTTAAATGGAATTTGTATTCCCTTGAGTAATTTTAACTTTGCATTTTTGTATATACCGGAAATATCATGTGTTTGTGTCATCACATATCTGTGTATCCAGGTGCGATTTACTCGTGCAGAAGCTCCCACAACTATTTCTGAATTACCTGGGTAAATGATCCAAACATCTGAAGTTTCTATTTTACCATTCATGAATTCATTTTTTTCTGATAAGTTATGTGTTCTAAAATAAAGTAGCTCGTATTGATTATATGTGTGCTTAAACACGGAGGATACAATGCCTTAGCCTAGAGTGCGACTATATATTCTCCCTTGGTTTCAAAATGCAAGTCGTTTTAGTTTTGTCCTAAGTCAAACTTCTCTATCTTTGACGTTTATAGAAAATGAATAATGTAAACATTAAATTAGTTTCATTAAATCCACTATGAATTATGTCTTGATAATTTATTTATTTGGTATTGTAGATCTTAATACTATTTTATATAAACTTGGTCAAAGCTAGAGAGATTTAACTTAGAGCAAAACTAAACCGACCTGCATTTTGAAACAGTAGTAGTTTTTAGTTCAAGTATCTGTATAAACATGCCAATCTACTAGAGATAAAGAAGGATCTGTACTATATAGAAATCTTAATAACTAAATATATCATTAAAGATTTGACATACTAGACGGTACTCTATCAACATATATGGTTGTGGTCATTTCACAACTGTGCTATGCTGCTATTTTATCACCTTAGTCTTAGTGATACAGAGGTTTTGCTTCCTTGAATGAAACTTAATCATATGTCATGTTTTAATTTGATAGACTGGTTTGTGACGACATCTCTGGAGGGCAAGAAAATATTCCAATTCCTGCTACTAACTTGGTTGATGATCCGCCTGTTCCTCCATCTGGTATGTTCAAATTTATCAAGTGTCTATTTCATATTTTCTTTGTTGCAGGGCAGTTTGCATTGTTCCAATAAACTAGGGCCTTGTTTAGTTCACCCCGAAATCCAAAAAGTTTTCAAGATTCTCTGTCACATCGAATCTTGCGACACATGCATGAAGCATTAAATGGACAATATTTATCAAATAAAAACGAAAATGCTACAGTAGCGAAATCCGAAATTTTTTCAGAACTAAACAAGGCCTAGAGCAAATGTGTGCAGTGTGACTTTTAAATTTTGAATAAGCTACATCCGAATACGTCAAATAGCACTATAGCAGTTTATATCACAAATCAGATTTTTGGAACTTGTACTATCCAATGGTTCTTCCTCCTTCTGTGGGTTTCAAATAAGTGACATTTTGAGTTGGTGTCAGCCATTGTATGTTGAGTTTGGATATTTTGAAAACGATGCAGATATGTTGTATAATATGTAGTTTCATAACATTATACTTTTGCTATGTTTTATAAATTTAATTACAACAAAAGTTAGTAGTCAAAGTTGTATTTTGATGATCATGTCTATGTCCAAAACACAGCTTATTCTGTAACTGTTGGGAGTAGAACATAACAATACTTCCATTTGCAGTTCGGTTTACAAACAACAGTTAGCCAAGTTGCCGAACAAGAATATTTGGAAGTTGTACCAGCAAACAAGATAATACAATGAAGTGCTCTTTGAAACTTTCTAAACATAATAGTAACTAAGCTTGCCGAATTCAGTGCCAAATGTTTCTTGTATTTTAAGAATTTATCGTGTCGCTTCTAGCATATCTGTTTTCTTGTCATCTTGTTCTACTGTTGTTTGTAGTTTCTATTCCTGTTCCTGTTTCAATTTATACACTAATTATCAGTGGCTGATTGCTTAGTGTCACCTTTGGCAACAATTTAGGTTTCACATACTTGAAGTCTCTAAAAATTCCAAAGGACATCAAGATTCCATCTAGTATTATTGGCTGTGATTGTGAAGGAGATTGTGCTACCAACAAAAATTGTTCATGTGCTCAGCGCAATGGTTCTGATCTGCCTTATGTATCACATAAGAACATTGGCAGGTAAGCGCAATGTTTAAATAGTTCAACACTTGGATGGATTTTGCAACTATTGTTTTTCAATATTTTTGTCTCTAATTCTATAGGTTGGTGGAGCCCAAAGCAGTTGTATTTGAATGTGGGGCTAACTGCAGTTGCAACCATGATTGTGTAAACAGAACATCTCAACAGGGTTTGCAGTATCGGTTAGAGGTTGGTATTTCTCTTTCCAAGAGTCTTGTGTTCTGACACTTCCTAGGATATCTATTTTAGACTTTTTCCCCTTATAAAAAACGCAGGAGATCTGTGTTTTGTTTCATTAAGAAAACAAATTCTTTCTTGTGCTTCCACAGTTTGGCCCCTTTCACAATTCTTCTGTTAGGAGTGACACCTCTTACTAGCATTTGTATCTAGCTATATTTTCCTTATTGGCTGAATTTTGCAGGTATTTAAGACAGCTTCAAAAGGTTGGGGAGTTAGGACTTGGGACACTATCCTCCCTGGGGCTCCCATCTGCGAGTACACAGGGGTGTTGAGGAGGACTGAAGATTTGGATGGTTCGCAAAACAACTATTGTTTTGACATCGACTGTCTTCAAACCATGAAGGGTTTGGATGGAAGGGAGGTAATAGTTTTCTCATTTACTATAACATGAAATATTGCCAAATTCTACTCCTATATTTTAGTTGTGCTGAAATTTCATCAGATGCTTTTAGGACATTTGTTCTTGAACACTCATGCTATGTACTCTGTCTTGCAGAAAAGAGCTGGATCTGAAATGCACCTGCCTAATCTTCATCCTGAGGATGATTCAGATGCACCACCTGCACCTGAGTACTGCATAGACGCTAGTTCTATTGGCAATTTTGCCAGATTTATAAATCACAGCTGCCAACCTAACCTTTTCGTCCAGTGCGTCTTGAGCTCACACAATGATGTTAAACTGGCAAAAGTGACGCTTTTTGCTGCTGACACTATACTTCCTCTTCAGGTGAGAAGTGCTTGAGTTCTCTCAACAAAACTGTAGACTCTACCAAAAAAAAATTTCTGATTACCATGTGCTTTTCAGGAGCTATCCTATGACTATGGTTATCGCTTGGACAGTGTTGTTGGGCCTGATGGAAAAATTGTGAAGCTGCCTTGCCACTGTGGTGCTCCTGATTGCCGGAAGCGCCTCTACTAGACCCTGCAGTGTGTTCTGTTTGGATTTTGGAGGAAACAACTTATATTGTAGGGAAGCAGTCATGGTATCTATGTAGTTGACATGCTCTGATATTTAGCAAAAGAGGAGCAGCTTATGATATCTCCTTTTAGAGCATTCTTAATTTGTGAGAGTTAGAGGACATGCTGGTCATGGTAGCGCATATTTTGCAGACAACCAATTAACTGATATCTATGGACATCAGGTCTTGGAACGCTTAACCTCTAGATAAATATATATATATATATATATTATACTTGTTTCCTCAATCGCTTGGATATGAATTTTTTTTTCTATATTGTGCTGTTGTGTGTGTTTTTCTAATCAATCGATACATGGAGTACGCAGATGCCATTTTCAAATTGTGATGGCAACTAAATTGTCAAATATATAATGTTATTGTCTGATCAATTTATGTAGCATTTTCTCCTGTTGAACTTTTTTTTGAACATTTTCTAAGGCCTTGTTTAGTTCACTCCAAAAACCAAAAACTTTTCAAGATTCTCCGTCACATCAAATCTTACGGCACATGTATGAAGCATTAAATATAGATGAAAACAAAAATTAATTACACAATTTACATATAAATCACGAGACAAATTTTTTAAGACTACTTACTCAATAATTGGACAATGTTTGCCAAATTAAAACGAAAGTGTTATAGTGTCCAAATCTAAAAAGAAAAAAAAAATGAATATAAACAAGGCCTAAGGTAGTACAACCGATTCTATCGTCTCTTGGATGTCTTGTGGTCTCTAATGACTTAAATTTCGATTTTTTGATATCTCGGTTCTCGGTACTGTCACTAGCTGGAAAGGCTTCGGTTGTTCGTGTTGCTGGAGGTGTATGCCAAATTGTTAATATGTCACGCCTTCATTCATATGATTTCATCATGACACTAATTTAGTAATTTGCATATCTCGCTGGATGTAAGCTGTGAGATTTCATTTGATCTCTGGTTTTAATCCTTACTAATTGTTACTCGTTGCTAATTGGCATCAATTAAAAACTGCTTGCTAATTGTCTGATCTCATGGATATGTAATACTACTAAACCAGGCTGCATTTGCTGTACCACATTCAATTCTTGTAAAATTATGCTCACTGCTGAAAACTGATTCAAAGGCTAAGACGAAAAAGCAGCCGATAAATCCCAGCCGGGGCTGACGTCTTGGAGAGAGGCCTCATAGCCATAGCGCGGCGCACGATGTCTGCCAACGAGAACTCACCGCCGGTGGAGGCCGCTGCAGCTGCAGCTGCCGCCGCCGCGTCCACGCCACGGTCGCGGCTGCCGCGGTGGACGCGGCACGAGACGCTGGTCCTGATCCAGGCTCGGCGCGCCATGGAGCGGGGCGGGCTGCAGCTGCCGGCGGTGCGGCCGCGGCCAAAGTGGGCGGCGGTGTCGGCCTACTGCCGGCGCCACGGCGTGGAGCGCGGGCCCATGCAGTGCCGGAAGCGGTGGGGCAACCTGTCGTGGGACCTCAAGAAGATCGTCGCGTGGGAAGGGAAGGCCGTCGCCGGCGCCGGCGTCGGCGCTGCCGGCGACGCGCAGCACGAGTCGTTCTGGGACATGCGCGGCGACCAGCGGCGCGCCAGGCAGCTGCCCTCGTCGTTTGACCGCGAGGTGTACGACGCGCTCGTCTGCGGCGCGTCCGCCGGTGGCGGCGTCGCCGCGGCCGTGATGCCGCCGGACTTCGGCGACGGGGACCTGGAAGGGGTGTACCCGCAGCCGCCCATCATGGTCATGCCAATATCAGGTCAGCACTCGTTGTACTGGCACGTATCATGTATGTGCACGTGTACGTGACATGGATGGCATCAGCTGATCGATCATATGTTTGGTTTGGTTTGCATGCAGTGAAGAAGTATGAGCCCCCTCCTGCCTCTTCTGAACACGAATGCTCTGGTCCAGGTGCGCCCGAATTGTTTACATGCATGCATTATGCCATTATCACGTGATTTGTATTTTTTATATGAAAAAAAGAAAGTAAATTTCGGCAAACTACAACTTTTATGCTTCCGGGGGTCAAAATGCCATCCAAATAGGTGCGGACTCTTTTCATATTTTGCATGACAAGTGGGCTCCACAACCTTTTTTTTTTGAGGAAACATCCACACAACCTTTTTTAGCTCCTGAAATTTGTAGGTATTTGTTAGCACTTAGCAGGGTCAAAATTATTGTAGGTTTGTGAAATGGTCGATATGAAATCTAGTTTGAAAATGTACAAAATCATTATACCTTGTGAGATTAACAACTAAAAAAAGATACGGTAGTATTCAGGCGATCCAAAGAACTGAATGATATGTTTTTTTCCCTATACTAGGACGTCTGGATGACAAGCAGGCTCCAAAATGTTTTTTATTGAAATTCGTATGCATTTGTTACAATGGTTAAAAATTGTTGGAGGACTGGAGGTTTGTGAAATGGTCAACATAGATTGTAGTTTTATGACATCACACAAAAAGTTTTAGTTCTGCGAAATTAATCGTAGTTCCAATGAACCGCACGATAAGTTGTTTCGCTTGTGGCCACGGCAGTGACAGAGAGCGACCAGAAGAAGGCGGGCGCGGCGGCGGCGGCGTCGGACAAGAACTCGACGTCGTCGCATCACGGTGGCGGCGGCGGCGGCGGCTTCAAGGACAGCGACGCGACGTTCGTGGCGGATCAGGCAGAGGGCACCGCGACGGCCACGCCGCCAGCGGCGGCGACGGCGAAGGCCAGCATCGAGAAGCAGGTGATCGAGGCCCTGGAGAGGGGCAACCGGGCGCTGGCGCAGCAGCTGGAGGCGCACAGGAGCATGTGGGACGCCGACAGGGAGCAGAGGGCGGCTCTTCTTCGCGCCATGGACAGGGTCGCCGACGCCGTGTGCAGGATCGCCGATAAGCTCTGAGGGTCCCGGTCGCCGACGGGAGCTGGGACGCTTCGGTCGCCTTCGGGTCGCCGATCATGCATGCATTCAGAATTTCAGGTACCAGGGCGCATGGATTAAGGGTGACGATATACAATGGAGTATAGCAGTGGCATATATACATCATATTATTGCGAACTGGAAACTCCTAAATCCTACTGAAACAATGTGATCTCTACCCACCTGCCCTGTCTCCAGTGAATCTACAACTCTGAAACTTTTCTTTTTTTGAGGAAATACTACTCTGAAACATGGATGAACATGGCTGCTGTCTTGTCTTGCTCAAAAGTCTGAAATGTTGTGCCATGGGCCGTGGGCCGTGAGGTGGCTCCAGGTCCAGGGTCGTCTGGAACAGGCAGCCGGGCCCCACTTGTTTTGAGCCCATCTTTTTTTAGGAGCATTTCGTCTTCGTCGTCCAGCACTTCACATCACCCCGACCTTTTGGAATTTGGATCCCTTGGTTCCTGTTGCTGTTTGGAGCATGCTCTGCCCTGCCCTGCCCTGGTCCCTGGATCACTCACGCTTTTGCTGATGCGTTGAGCTTTTCTATCTTTGTGAAAAGGCACCTCACCGCAGCGATCGGTTCTTGGTTTCCTCACTCCCTCTCCCTCTCCCTGCTATGATTAGCGATCGGTTCTTGGTCCGTGCTTTTACCGACTGAATCTGAATCTACCCCTGCTCTGTTCATCCTTAATTCACTCGCTTTTTTTTTTTGCTCCTTTTTGAGTTTGAGGGGTCATGTTCATGTACATGTGCTGCAACTCAAATGCACAACAAACCCTTCATTGTTCATGGTACTCACTGTGACTGTGATGCCGAGTTCACAGTGAGGCCAGGCCAGGTGTGACTGTGTGAGCAATGAGCACTGCACAGCTCTCACTCTCACTCATCAGCTTGAGTCTTTCCAGTTCAGGCTTCAGACGCTGCTGCCTGAATATTCCTGCCTCTGTTCTGCTCTGCTCGCTCATCAGACAAGTGGGCTACATACAGCAGCTTCACAAGCAGCGCACGTGAGGGAGGAATATTCAGGCGACGCCGCGACGACACAGGAGCCGACCAGGCCAGCAGTCAGTTAACTCTTGCTCTGTTCTTCTCGCCTTGTCTGTCACTGCAGCCGCGACACAGGCGCATGACACCATGGAATTCTCGATCTGAGGCGTCACTCCGGCGCCCGGTGCGGTGCTCCGGCGTGTCCCCAGCACGGATCCGGTTATTCCGCCGTGCTGGGGGGGGCCTACGGCTAGTGCTCGGTTCAGCAGACCGCGACGCGAGGTGGTCTTGTTCGGCCAGTGCATGCAGTAGGTGAGAGTGAGACGATAGCGATCGATACAGCGTGGAAGCAAAATGCATGGTCCTCCCTGAATCTGAATGAACACACACATCTGCTCTGCTGAATGGATGCGTGAGGGAACACACGGGGGATCACGGAGCACGAGCACGAGCACGAGCACGTGCGTGGCATATATACATGTGGCTGGCTGCTTGCTAATACATGCATGCTACAATACATTATTCAGAATGAAAAGAAATAAAGCAATGGAAGTAAAGGGAACAGATTACTAACAGATTATTATTATTAAAAACTATATGCAGCTGCTACTAGGTATATATAAATATAACAAGCATACAGCAGTATGATACTCTGTATATGCATGCGGTATATATATATATATAGACTATAGTACCTACTATATATACTAGCTATATATGGTGGTCATGAGCCGTAGCATCCCAAAAACCAGGACAGCGTCCTGGCATGGCCGCCGCCGGGCGAAGAAGACGCCGTCGATCTGGCGTCGTCCCAACCTGCAGCACCACCCAGCAGTGCCTTCCTGTGTTTCTTCTTCTTCTTCTTGGTGTGCACCACCTTCCCGCGCACCGTCACCTCCTTCTTGCCGAAGTCCACCATGTAGTCCAGCAGCCCTGCTAATGAAATGGACAACAAGCCAAAGCACAGACATGAGCTGATGCCGCCGGATGAGCAGGTATAGCAGTACGCACGTACGTACTCCGGCTGCCGGCCAGTGGGCCAATGCAAGATGCATGGATGCGTAACAAGGAAGAACAACTATATATGCATTTGATTAGCGCTGCTAGTAAAGGTAAACGCATTACGGACATCACATGATGATGCGTCATGAACTCCTGATGACAGGTAATTAGTGGTGATGGTCCTTATGTATTTATGTGAATTAATTAACGGACATGAGTACATGGCATCGTTGAATGTGGATGCTCACCGTTCATCTTGGAGACGACGTTGGCGACCCGCTGCCGGCAGTGCGAGCACCCCATGTTGGCGCTCATCACCACCACCTGCACCTGCACATTATTCCAGCAATTTCTCTTCATCAGTTTCTTTTCTACATCAACACACACTAGCATCCACTCTCCATAAACATCATTATTGCCATCCATCACCACCATATATAACTCATCATCATTCGCAGTTGCATTGCTTCTACGTAATATAATGAATAAGGTTGCATTTGACAGGGATCCTTCATGTTGTTTAACTTATGCTTATTTGAGAAACTAGCTAGATCCCTGCCAAACGGCACCCAACCCAATGCATAAGGCACGGTAATGGAGTATGGACCAGCTCGATCGCTATCCAACCACCGATCCGTTGAGCGATAGCACGGCACGTATGGATCGATCAGATGGATGCTTGTTTACAACGCCGGCTGGCCAATGCGAGTTGGGTTAGATAGATAGATAGGGCTCGCCTTAGCTGTTGACATTAATCATGAACGGTTAAGTGGTCACAGGCTTATATCCTAATTAAAAGCTAGTTAATTAACTAGCTACCTATGCCTCCATCACACACCTAACCATTAATCCACCTTCCACTAATCAGAACGTACGACTAGGGTTCATTGTATATTTATAAACTATTTGCGAGGAATATACCACAGGGGAAAAGAACTACGATAGCGTACATATGTTCCTCCCCCAAATACCAAAAGTCACATGGCTGCCACTCTTGAACCCTAATGCAGATTGTACTGCTGCTCCTATAGTACGTCCTGTCAGCCAGCCAGCAGTGGTATTATATCTCCTTGTCTCTCTGCCTCCATGACACAGCATGCACATCATAACAATATCACTAACATATAGTATATGCTAATCTATTGGCTATGCAAGCCACTTGCATTATACATAGTATGACACATGAATACTGTATCACGTGCAATGGCCTGGGCTGGGTCGTCTGGACTAGTCGCACGCCTACCGTTGTGATCTTTCTCTTGGTCTAGTGATCAGGCCAAGACTTTTTCAGATACCATGTAGGGCAAATGCATGTGGGCATCATCCCTTGTTGTCGGGATAAAAATTACTGCGAGGATGTCAGTAATGACGCATGTCAGTAAGGTCTTGTTTAGTTCATCCAAAAACAAAAAACTTTTCAAAATTTCCCGTTACATCAAATCTTGCGGCACATGTATGGAGTATTAAATATAGATGAAAACAAAAACTAATTACACAGTTTGCTTGTAAATCGTGAAACAAATCTTTTAAACCTAGCTACTCTATAATTGAACAATGTTTGTCAAATAAAAATAAAAATGTTCTTTTAAACCTAGCTACTCTATAATTGAAAAATGTTTGTCCAAATCCAAAAACTTTTTGATGTAAACAAAGCCTAAGGCATGTACAGTACGCAACAACGTCTCTCTAAAAAATCTTCAGAAGAAGAAGCAGGATGTGAGAAGCTAGCGTCAGTATCGCTGACGCTCTGTTGTTCACTCTACGGTGTAATCTACTACTACAAAGTACAAATCCATCCTGATACTCTGATAGCGATCGAGTGAATCATTGTAGTATCTGTGTTATCGAAATTCCCTTTGTCCAGACGTAAGAAACTTGTGTGCAGATGCTGGAGATTAAATAGATATAATATTTGGTCAGAGCTATAACTGATGGCGAAATGCTGGACTGAATCAAATGGGAGCATGCATGTGTGTATACATGCATGGTCAAAATCAAATGGGATAAGAAACGAGTGAAGGGGATGGTTTTAACTAATCTTCTTAATTCCACATGCGCGTCTAATGCATATCAGGTCACAGGAAGCGTACGTGTACGTGTTGCCTAGCACATGCGTTGTATTTGACGTTATAAACTTGCAGGATACGACCAGATAGTACGTACTCTACCCCGGAGAAAATGACTCTGAAGCAACCTAGCTTCACGAATAGGGCCTTGTTTAGTTTCCAGAAAAAAATGAATTTTTTTTCAGATTCCCGTCACATCGAATTTTGTGGCACATGCATAAAACATTAAATATAGATAAAAAATAACTAATTATATAGTTTGCCTATAATTTGCGAGATGAATCTTTTAAACCTAGTTAGTTCGATTGGACAATATTTATCAAATACAAACCAAAATACTACAATGTCCATTTTGCAAAAATGTTTGGAACTAAACAAGCCCTAGGGATGCAAACATTCCTGCACTGTCACCTAAATTCATTTCTTATTTCTTTCTGTATTGAAAATAATAGACAGAAAACTTGTTGGTCAAAGCAAAGGCTAATGCTCGTCCTGCTACTAGTAGCAGTAATCTTCAAAAGTAGGAATAAGATGGTAGTAGTTGGTGAGAGTTAAACGAGGAGCATTCATCAGGCATGGCGGCTACAGTTGTTGCCTGCTCATGCTTGGCACGTGATGTCTGCTCATGCCTTAGCCTTGTCTACTGCTTGGGCATGGTCAGAAGTCAAAAACACTGCGAGAGGAGAGGAGGAGGCACCGAAATCGGTGACGGCTTCACCATCGTCGTGGCCACACAAGCAGCTCGAGCTCCCAGCAACGGCCAACAGCCGACAGCTCAGCTGTGGCCGAGACCGGCACAAGAAACAAGCGGCAGCAATAGCATAGCAGAGCATAGACCGGCGCAAGAAACAGGCTACAGTTGCTGCATGCGTGCCCGGTGTCTGCTACCAGATTCAGTCATGCCAACAAGTTACTGCATGCTACTCTCTCCATTGATTTCCATGTGAACAACAACAATAATGCGTAGCTCACAGATTCTGATCTCCAGGATGATCAGATCACTTGCGTTTCCATTTCCATGCAGGGCAGTGCAGGGCAGGTTAAGAGATAGAAAGAGAGAGAGACAGACAGACAGGGAAGTAAACTGCTCCCTGCAGTGGAGTTGTTTGGCGGATTGGCACTAACAGTAACAGGGGCAGCGCCTTTCACCTTTACGCTAAAAGCCGGACTGGGAGAGCAAAAGCGATCGCAAATGGGGGCCCCCTTTTGAGAATCCAAGGAGATAAACTAGCTCTTCTCCCTCGATGTACAGTGGGACAACGGACACTGAACGTGTGGAGATGGAGACTGTCTGTCGAAATGCAGTGAAGGATGGAGTGACTTTACTGTTAGTCTGTTATTACTACCACTGAAGCCTGAACTGACAGGCTCCATTGAGAAACATGTAGTGATGGACAGGGCTCATGGTTTCTGGAATGGCAAAGGCTAGCATCCTAGACGAAGAAAGAAGAACAGAATTCTTCGGCAGAAAGAATGGCTCTAGATTCAGCAGAGTAATAATAATCTAAGCTGGATTTCAAGAACCCAACTACATGCAAGCCATTGCAGATTTTTCATTTCTGGGCACTGATCAGCTTGCTGATAATGATGAGAAAGAGAGGGAGAACGCGTACCGATGGGAGAGAGAGGTCCTCTGCAAACCTCAGAGCTTGCAGCTTGCTTGGTGTGCTGCTGACGGTTGCATCCGACGAAGCGCCGAAGCTCCTCTTGGAGGAGGAGGAATCACTCCCTCTCTCGTCTTCGTCTCCTCCGTGCTCCAGCTCCATGTCCATGGCGGAGTGGCGTGGGCTCGAGCTCCTCTTGAGGCTTCAGCTCCCTCTTTCCTGTCCATCGACAGCACCCAAGGCTTCTCCTTTTTATACTAGCTATTCTAGAAAGAGAGAGAAAGGGTGTCAATATGTCATGTCACAACAGTTACTTGCCGAGACCACCCACTGAGAAGGGCGGATTATTTTAATCACTTGTGAATGAAATTAGGTGTAGGATGAATGGAAGGTGAACTCCAGCAATCATGCTTATTTGCTGATGGATCTCCTTTTCCAAAGACCCACCCAGTCCATCCCAATGTGTCATGGTCATTCACTTTCATAGTTTCATTGGATGACTAGGATTATATGTATATATGATGTCAGCTGTCATGGAGGCTAGTGCAAATTTCCAACTGAAGGTGGGCCCTGTATTGGATTCCTCCCTCTTCTTTGTTTTCACTGTGACACCTTATAGCGTGAAGGTTTTATAATGTACTAGGTAGAGTTGATATTGAAAATAAAGGAACAGAGCAACAACAGTTGCAGTGATATAAAAAGGAGAATCGAAGTGCCCTTTAGGTACACCTAAATAGTATGTAGTTTCTGCTACATATTTTCTCTACTATCTTTAGGTATCTTTACTATTCTGTTAGCACATATACTATAGTGCTTCATCCTTCAAACTTACAACAAAAAGGCCAGGATAAGAGACAACATGCTACTGTTCTTTAAATGGTAGGCAAAGAGGAACCATCAACCTCCCAAACCCAAAGAAGGCCAGAATTAAAGCAAAAACCCAAGATCATAGCTGGCATGCATTCAGTGTTCGCCAATACTGAAAGTACGATGGAGTTAGAACCGAGAAGGTGGGATTCAGACATATATAAAAACCACTGAATTCCATATTCACGGCTCAATGCAATTCAGCAGACTTTATTCAAGAAACGTGAAAGGAAACTGAAAATCAAATGGCCTTGAATCTCCAAAGACAAGGATGACAAAAACTGAACCCCGACGATGTCATACACAAGACAGACATACACCCTGATTGGGTAAGCAGCTATCATTTTCTTGATGTACTTGCACCCATTTTTAAGGGCACACCGACACACTACCTAAAAACTTTGAAAACTGTTAGCACCTAGTAGATTGTTAAAAACATACACAACAAATCACCATAAATAGCTGAAAGCCCAGAGTACCCAAACGAAAATTCAAACAATGCTGCAAAATTCCATGTAAAAAAAAGGGGGCAGTGCCTCTGCCCACCTAGCACCTACTACCCTTCATAGGCACGCTACTGACCAAGATTGCATTTTCAGGTTCCAACATCAGCAAGGACAATAACTTCCACTTCGAGCATTACTAGCAACGTGTAGTTTACAGAGTAATATGCAACTCTCAGCATGATTTAGGTGTGATGTTGACATCTGGATGGTTTTCAAAATAATCTCCATTGTTGCATGTGAATACCACAGAATACTTCAAGTCTCTTGCTCAAACATGAATTTATCTGTCTCTGTCGTTCTCAAGTTCTTATATCCACTTGGGAGGCAGGAAACTTCGTATTTGAATGCAAAAACACTTAAAAACAGTTGCACTTGAGCACAAGAAAAACACATAGACTGCTCGCTCAACAAGCAATCAGCTGGTGAGGTCTTGTCTGAAAAAAATGGGAGAAATAGTAAGTTAAATCAGCATAAGCATTTAAAGTTACAGGAAACTAGTTGCGTACTACATTTGACAATAGTATACAAGTGCAGACCAAAAAGTCAGATTGAAAAAGGGTACATTAATACCAAGGTATCGTCTAATTTTATTCTAAGCTGGCTACATCATATGAAAGGACCACAAAATATGCTACTTATTCCCGCCTAACATTTCCTTTGAATGGGGGATATTACAAGGTTGGAACCAAGAAAAAAAGTTATCCAGCATGCAATAATTGAACGAAATTCAGTAAATTTATCACAATTCATTTTTTGTACTGGAACTGTAAATTTCAGTGCCGACATGTGCATGAGTTTATAGGGCGGCTGAAGCTAAGGAAAGTAATCAAGTACCTAACAAGCATTACAAGATATCCAAATAATAATAATAATAGAGTATTTAGTGTATCCACAAAGTCAGTTAAACTTGATTGATAATGTGCTGATATGGACCTCCAAACAGCCTAAGAGGCTGACTATAGAAGACATCATCCTCTTGTTTCATGGACCTTCAAACAGCTTAAGAGGGTGACTACAGAATAACAATTCTTTTTTTAAAATCATCTCAATAGAATTATCTAGCAGTGACAAGCGACAACGATATTTTGGGCAACCTGTCACAAGGAACACTGAAACACATCATTGGTTGACGATTATGTGTTTCCTTTTCTTCAACAGTACTGCAGTGTCGGCAGATTCAATAAAGAGATTTTCCTTTATATTAATGTTTTATTACACAAAATATTAATCAGGAATGAAGTTGGTGATTGCATACAGTGCTCATCATGAAGCAACTAAATGAACAGAAAGGGCTGACACAACAGATAATCCCAACCGAGGAGCCTGTAGCAGCACCAATTGGCAGTTGATGCCAGCGGTAAAATGATGCTACAGTAAACCTTAATTTAAGTTACATTACTTTCTCATTTTGTAACACCTGTCAGACCTGATCTGCAATTGGTAAAACATGGGAATTTTGAAGAGTTGGTCAAACAGTTATCTTCACAAATGTGACAGTAAGGACAAGATCATTACTGGAGACAAGTAGAGCAATTTAAAATGGAGCAATAGAGAAGGGTGGAGTCAATAGTTCATTACAATTGGGCTATTGGCTACTTCTGCTACTATACATGTGTTAATGTATGATCCTTGTAGGAAGGGCACTTGGTTCCAGATGCCATGACCCTTTTGGTATATCATGATCTTTGATATCAACAATCACAAAAGCAGGAACACGATGGGAAAAGCTGAGCATTTCAGACCTTGAAATCCACCTTGTCAAATGGAAATCTTCCATTACTACCCTATGAAAAAAGGTAAAGCAACTTTTTACCCGAGCCAAGCTGCACACATTTACTCCATTTTCATCAGAGTAATCTGAGAGGATCTCAACCATGCGAGGTTCACATTTGTCAATGTCAGTGCTATTCAAGGTGATCTTCCAATTTTTTAGCATTGCCCATATTTCCCCTTTTTGGGGGAAAATCCGGTAAAAAGACCTTTTTGCACTCCAGTCACACTCTACAGGGTGTGAGAACTCCCAGATATCCTTGTAACTAGTTTGAGTACCAGCACGAAATACCCCAGATGCAACTGGTAGACCATCTTCAACCCACTGTATCTCTTCATTAAGCATAGGGTGAGGTTCCAACTTCAAAACAAAAACTGAAGTATATGAAACCACATGGATAATCCTGACATAAGACCTAGGCATCCGGTCCCTAGAATCAAACACAGCCCATATTTGACCCTCTAGAAAATCCTTGGGGGACCACTTGGTATTGTAGTTGTAGCTCATCATGGCTTGCATTGGGGAACCAGCTTCCATTTTGCTTGTTGATGAAGGATTTGAGAATTGTGCAACAGCAGTTTCAGGGAAGCCATTTGTGTCATCATGTAAACCTGAAAGCTCAGAAAAATAAGAAACACACGCTGATGTATTTTCTTGGCGAATATTTTCTGGAACCGTGGAATGTTCAAGCTCGAACATAGTTCCAGCCTCTGAAGTAAATCTGAAAGAAGGGATCCTGTGAGAAAACGTGATGAGATTGTCCCTGTGTATTTGTAACAAGTGCTCTGTTCCACTCTTGAAGCGCCTCTGGAAAACACTTCCATGCCCATCTACCTTTACCAAGTGTGCGACAGTGCAACCTGATTCACTAGAATAACTGGTAAGAATTTCAACAATAGAGAAGGCACTGCTCTTCCACATCCTAGGATCGGTGTACCACCCAATGTCCCAATTACTGTAAATAGCCCATACCTCACCTTCCTGGGGATACACCTCAAGATCTTGATTCGGGTTATCGCTGAAAATTTGGTGACAGAACATAGTTGGGCATATTAATGAGATATGGTGTTCTTCTGCAATGAAAGTTCCACAAACCAATGGCAAGCCTGCATGGGACCATTTCTTCTCTTCAGGAGTTTGCGGACAGGGCTTGAACCATGAGACATATAACTGCATCTTATCCGTCAGTACTTTAACAATCAGTCCATATCTACGAGGAAACCTCTCCCAGTCATATGCTGCCCAAACCTGGCCAGCAACAAAATTCTCGATCGCCCTGTCTTCCTCAAAGTTATGATATTCATACTGCTTGCTAGTGCAGAGCTCATCTTCTTTGGCACCAGATGGATCATCAAAGTGGGCATCCAAATCTTCTTCCATGGCAGGTGATGGATCATCAAAGCAGGCATCCCAATCTTCCTGTGAGGGCGACACGCAATAAACATCCTTTTCAGAGACACTCTTTTGCCTCTTGCCAACATGAGTGCCGTCAGGTGACTGCAACTCACCATCATCACCAAGAGAGCAAGGATCCATCCTCTTAGTCCCGGAAGAACTTGCCACATTTGGAAGAAAGGGGTACCTTCCATCAAAGCATGGCCTGTCGGCAGCTCGGTTGACATACGAGGCTGCATTGCTCGTACCATCTGCCCCCCTAATCTCCTTTGTGCGAAGACTGCTCACCCTGTCAGAACGGACGACTGTACCACCAGGCGGTGGCGCATCAACAACACCAGACCGAACGAACCGAGTGAAAACGTTGCTCGAATCGAACCCCTCTCGCTTCTCCGGATCAGACAGCACCGCGTACGCCTCGTCGACGAGCTTGAGGGCCAATTCGGCGCCGGGCAGAGCCCCCATGGCCGGCTCCACCTGGGCCACGATGCTCTTGTACCGCTCCTCGATCCTGGCGGCGTCATCCCCGGGCAGCACCTGGAGGACCCTGTACCAGTCCACACCCCCACGGCCAGTGGCGGCCGCGCAGCAGAGGACCTCGAGCACCGGGAGCATCTCCAGGGCGCCCTCGAGCCTGGGGTTCGTCTGCAGCGTCCGCAGCAGCAGCGCCCTGGCGCCCGCGTAGTCCTGGCCCCGCATCCTCGCGGTGATCGCGTCCCGCTGCGCCTCCTCCGCCTCCCCGTCCTCCATCCTGCGACGGAACCACCGTCAGAGGCAAGCATTGCGCCGCGGGTTCCAATTCGGATTTTAACCGAACTCGTGGCGTTCGATCAGACGGAAATGCGCATTCAACAGGGAATGGGGGAACGGGGATTGGGTCCTTACCGAACCGATCGATCCTGCTCCGCGAGGCCGCAGCGCCGTGGGAGGGGTGGGTGCGGATGGAATTGGGCGAGGAAGCCCTAAACCCTAGCACAGCAGCCAGCCATGGATTACCTCGCCGGATCGATTTGGGTGTTGCCAGTACTCGTAAATTTGTTTGCTATGCTGCCAGCGTAGAAGAAACCGAGGCTTTCCAGTTCTACGATACTGATGTATATGCAAATAGAACTGGGCCTCGAAGGAGCCGTAGCGAACAGTATGTGTACGGCCCATATTGTTCGATCTCTCCTCTTTGTGGCCTGGCCCGGTAATATTATGGGTCTGCATGCTATCTCACTTAACGACGGCCCATCCGGTAAGAGGTCCTCACATGGGCTGACCGTCTCGCGTCTCGCCGTCGCCTCCGCGGCACGTGGGGAGAGCAGCCAGGTCCCCACACGTCAGTGAGGGTCACGTCGCGGTGGCCGAAAAGAGGGGCCGAACACAAGCGGCGGGAAAAGCAAAAAGGGCCTCAAAGTACGGGCCCCGGTATAATGACGTCCCATGCTTTTTACTGCAAACCTCTGCCGAAAACAAACACAGTTCTCGCTTTCCGGAGAACATTTCAGTTTTAATTAATCAAATACAGAAAAATCATTAACATTTACTATATATGTAAGAAATATTAATAAATATTTAGTCAACTTCTAAATTTTAAGACGTTTTGATATATATATATATATA